>Ga0193951_1000658_pt1 | contig 15488 bp, 12 predicted proteins | sample BB_2_MG_FD_140370 | JGI IMG/M metagenome (GOLD analysis project Ga0193951, IMG submission 140370) | Microbial mat bacterial communities from the Broadkill River, Lewes, Delaware, United States - BB_2_MG | ecosystem: Environmental > Aquatic > Freshwater > River > Microbial mats | place: USA... | reverse complement strand
GCCTAATCGATTTAGCATTCATATCAATTCATTTTTGTTTACATTAATAAGACAACTATATGATGAAGTGGACGTACTCTTTTTTGAATTTTTTTTGAATTTATTCCAGATGCACGTATTAATTGTAAGATAGTCAGACGGTTAAAAAATAATGAAAAATGCATTTTTTCTCATTATATTTGGAGTAACTAATAATAGCGGAAACAGATACTGTGAAAAACTTCTTAATTGGACTCTCTCTTTTAATTTTTGTTGATCTTAGTGTTGTTGGGCAAGTTGACTCAGTGGGTAGCATTGTAATTAATAACCTTGATACATTAAGGTTTGCTACGATTCAAAACCGAACATTGAAAATAATGCCCTACGTTGCACCGTCTTACACACCCGAAACAGAGTGGCTGATATCAGGAGGGGGATTAATTACATTTAAAACTCAAAACAAAGACCGCTTACTCAATTTATCTTCTATCCCATTTTCTGTTGGCTATAGTTCCAATGGCTCTTTTGCTGTTCGTGCCATGCATGTTATTTATTGGAAAGGTGATAATATACGCTCATTTGGTGAGTTTCAGTGGCGCGATATGCCAGATAATTACTGGGGAGTAGGCTACAATAAGGGCAATGAAGTGCTTAAATCTGATTCAACAACGGCCTACTCCAGAAGACATTGGCGCTTTTTTCAGCGTTTAATGTTTCGTACCAGTAAAAGTTTTTTTGTAGGTTTAGTTGTTGATTTAAATCAAACAATGGCTTTTGACTTGAACCCACAAATGGCACTTGATGAGGATGTTCTCATGGCTGGTACCAATGTGTTTAACACCGGCTTAGGTGTTATCCTTGATTATGATACGCGAGATTTTGTGCAGAATGCCTACGATGGCATGTATCTGAGTGCAGCTTTTACAGCTTATAATCCATTTTGGGGAGGTAATTCAAAGTTTAATATCATTGATTTGGATTATAGGCAGTATATGATGATTCGAAGAGCCCGCAGAACATTAGCCTGGCAAGTGAAAACACGCTTTACTTTTAGTGGTGAAACACCTTGGACCGACAAGTCGATGTTAGGAGGGCTCGAAAACCTACGAGGATATACAATTGGACGCTTTCGAGATGATAACATGATGATTGGAACGGTTGAATATCGACATATGTTTAAGCGCCGAAGATTGAATAAAAAGGGGGATTATAACAGCCGATTTGGGTATGTTGCGTGGCTTGGAGCTGGTACGGTAGCACCTTCTTTCGATAAGATAACTCACATATTACCTAATGGTGGAGTGGGATTTAGGTTTGAGTTGCAACCTAAGATGAACATTAGGGTCGATTATGGATATGCCAAGGGAGAAAATGGAGTGTATGTCACCTTTTCAGAAGTTTTTTAGTTGCTAACTGTAATGTAATTAGTTGATTGCATTTTTGTTGGTTTGTGTTTCCATTCTATTTTTAGAATATTTTGCTTACCACAGCACAACTCTTTTATCTTTGTCGAATAAATATAAATAAGATGCAGAATTTATTCGAATGTAAAGTTAAATACGAAAAGATTGATGAGCAATCTGGCGCTGAGAAGAAAGTAAGCGAAACCTACCTTATAGACGCAGTATCATTTACGGAGGCTGAATCTAGAATATACAAGGAAATGGAATCAATGATTCGCGGTGAATTTGTGGTAACAAATATTCGTAAAGCAAATTATACCGAGATTTTCGAAAATGAGGATGGTGATATCTGGTTTAAGAGCAAGATTTCGTTTGTGTCCATTGATGAAAAATCAGGTAAAGAGAAGAAGATCAGTAACCAAATATTGGTTTTAGCAAGCGATATAAAAGATGCTTTTGATAAAATCCATGAGGGTATGGGTGGTATGACGATTGATTTTGACATTAACGCCATTACTGAAAGTCCAATATTAGACTTTTTCCCTTATTTTAAAGGCGAAGAGGTTGATGCAGAAATTCCTTCTAACCTTAAGCCATTAGCTAAAGTAGAAGAGGAGCTTGATTCGGAATAAACCAAATATGAAATCATATTATGCCTCGAGTTAATACACCTCGAGGCATTTTTATATGAGCATACCAATTCTATCATCTAGTTTTTTCTGATCTGCCATAAATGCATAAAGACCAGCTGCATTTAGCAAGGTGTCAATGCCAACTTCATTATTGTATAATTTGGTGGCCCATTTCCTGTGGATAGGAATCTTACCATCATCCTTAAGGGTTTTTTGCTCTTCCTCGTTTAATTGAATGAAGATATCGTGGCAGCCATTGGCATTGGCAAAGTCCTCTAGCTCTGTTGATGTGTTGGGGAGTTTATTGCCCAAGTGCAATATGGTTTGCTTTTCGTAATCTTTAACTTGCCAGAGGTGCTTAAAATTTAGATTACTTGATATTTCAGCTGGAAGTTGTGGTCCAGCGATACTGTTGATGAGTGATTTTTTAGGTTGAATATGTTGATTAATAGCATCTTGTATTATTTTTGTTGGGATGGTGTAAGTATCCGTGCCAATCATGTTTAATAGCTGAGGAGCGGAACGTATACTGGCAGCAATGAGTTTAGTGTTAGAGCAGTAGTTTTTGTTAATCGTACGCATGCAATGCTGCGTCTCTGCTACTACTTTTTCACCTATATCCAAACCGTCGCTTATGTTGTTATTTTTAAAATAAGCACCAATGCGCCCTAAAAAAACATTGCAGTACTTGGCTTTGGCCACAACAGCCGCAAAGGCATTTTGACGTACACTAAAGCCTAAGGTGAGATTAACGGCAACGCCATCTCTAAAAAGCCGACGTGCCCCAATAAGACCAGAGGCTGTAAATGGAATTTTAATAATGAATTTATCAGGACAAATACTGTGTAAACGTATACCCCAATGATAGATGCCATCAATATCATGCGCTAAATCGGTATGCAACTCAAGACTCACTTTACGGTTGAAGCATTTAACCAGTCGTAAACCGTGAATGGCATTGATGCAGAATGCTATTTCTTTTATTTTTTCCGTATTGTTCAGGCCCTTGATCTGTCCTGATAAATGGGTAAGCAACTCGTCATAAGTGCCCTTCTGAACTTCATTGTTAATTAAGGAGTTGTTAGTTGTTAATGCCGAGAATTCATCACACCAGATGGATTTTGCTATCGATATGTCGCCGGTATCCACCCATAAAGAGGTGCCTGATGAGATGTATTTAGACCAGAAATTAGAGCTTTTATTGGTGAATAGTTGATCATCAAAACCTGAGGCTAGGTCAGTGATCTTGCTGTTTGAGGTCGGATATTTCATAGTGTAGTGGATGTTTGAAAATAAATTTACAATATAGTTTTCTCTTTTTCAAGAGTTAAGGGGTGTTGTATCCTGATAAAAGTCAGGTGTTATATTGAGGTTAATACCTGCATGTTAAGTTCCACTTCTGTATCTTTGAAGCATAAATTGTAGTGTTATGATGGAGTCGATAAAGGAGATTTATAAAATAGGTAGTGGGCCCTCGAGTAGCCATACTATGGGACCCAAAAAAGCTGCTGAGATGTTTTTAACACGGCAGCCTGATGCGGATAATTATAAAGTGACGCTATATGGCAGTCTTGCCGCAACGGGTAGAGGTCACCTTACCGATTATGCGATAGAGAAAGTTTTTAAGAAGAAGAAGTTACCTTTAGTAGTGGAGTGGAAGCCTGAGGAATTTTTACCTCGTCACTCTAACGCGCTTACATTTTATGCCTATCGAGAAGGAGAAGAGATAGATAGATGGACAGCTTATAGTGTTGGTGGTGGTACGGTAATTGATGATTTTACACAGGAGGAGACACAAGCCATATATGAGTTAACAACACTTGATGAAATTCTTAAATGGTGCGAAGCCAATGGCAAAAGCCTATGGGAATATGTAGAAGAAGTTGAAGGAGCCGAGATATGGGATTACCTAGAGAAGGTATGGAAAGTAATGAAGAACGCCATTAAGAAAGGGCTTGATGAAGAGGGGGTATTGCCAGGTGCGCTCAAATTACCACGCAAAGCAGCATCTTATTACACCAAAGCAAAGACATTTAGTGGACGTATGGAGCGCCGATCGATGATATTTGCCTATGCACTAGCGGTGTCTGAGCATAACGCAGCAGGCGGAACAATTGTAACTGCACCTACTTGTGGCGCTAGCGGAGTAATGCCTGCTGTGCTTAAATTTGTGGAGTCGTATTATGAAACGTCCGATCGGAAAATACTACGTGCTCTTGCAACAGCTGGCCTTATTGGCAACTTGGTTAAGTACAATGCTTCTATCTCTGGTGCAGAAGTGGGGTGTCAGGGCGAAGTTGGTACGGCATGTGCTATGGCGTCGGCTGCTGCCACTCAGTTGTTTGGTGGTAGTATATATCAAATAGAATACTCAGCTGAGATGGGGATGGAGCACCATTTAGGTTTAACGTGTGACCCTATTGCTGGGTTGGTGCAAATTCCTTGTATCGAGCGAAATGCTTTTGCTGCTGCACGTGCTTTAAATCACAATACTTTTGTGTTATTATCCGATGGTCGTCATCGCATTTCTTTCGATGAAGTGGTAAAAGTGATGAAGCAAACGGGCCATGATTTACCAAATATTTATAAAGAGACATCAACAGGTGGATTAGCAGTATTTCATCAGGCCAAAAACATTATGAAAGATTAATGAAAATAAAGTGAAGATGCTAAGAGGTGCCAATTGGTGCCTCTTTTTTGTTTTCATATTTTATCGATAAAAATGTTTTGTTTAGGTTTACCATATTGAGTATATTTACTAGAGCTAACCAAACAATGTTTTTATGGAAATTTTATCCAATGTAGCAGTTATCTGGTTTATTGCTGGTGCTGTTCTATTACTACTTGAATTTGTTGTCCCAGGTATTTTTATTCTCTTCTTTGGCATAGGTGCATGGGTGACCGCATTATGTGTCTACCTCTTTGAACCTTCTCTTGGTTTTCAGTTTCTTATTTTTAGTGTCACATCAATATTGTCATTGGTGCTGTTGCGTTCCATTCTGTTAAAGCGCTTGTATCGTAATCAAACGGAATATAATCCTGATGAAGAGTTTGTCGGAGGTGTGGGAGAATGTGTGGCAGAAATTAAGCCAGATGTTAATGGGAAAATAGAGTTTAAAGGCACAACATGGTCAGCATCCTCTTCTGCTGTATTGCATATTGGAGATAAAGTAAAAGTTTTAAATAAGGTGGGCCTTCTTTTAGAAGTTGAGCCGGCGTAGATTCTAACCTCTAATTTTTTTAAGTATTATGGATGTTCAAAGCATTATTTTTATTGCCCTTGGGGTAATTGTATTTTTTATTCTTTTATCATGTATTAAAATTGTGCCACAGCGATCGGCCTATATTATTGAGCGATTGGGTAAGTATAATGGTACACTTACGGCAGGGTTACATGTATTAGTGCCTTTTTTAGATAAGGTAGCTTATAAGCATACATTAAAAGAGGCCGCAATTGATGTGGCATCTCAGTCGTGTATTACACGCGATAATATTGCGGTGGAAGTAGATGGTGTGCTATATCTGCAAATTATTGACCCTAAGAAGGCGTCTTATGGAATTGATAACTATGGATTTGCATCGATACAAATTGCACAAACAACCATGCGTAGTGTTATTGGACGTTTGGATTTAGATAAAACCTTTGAAGAGCGCGAAACTATAAATACAAGTATTGTTGATGCGGTAGACAAAGCAAGTGATCCGTGGGGAGTGAAAGTGGCTCGTTATGAGGTGAAGAATATTACACCACCGCAAAGTATTAAGGATGCTATGGAAAAACAAATGCGGGCTGAGCGAGAGAAACGTGCCATGATTGCTGAGTCGGAAGGGCAGAAGCAAGCTAAAATTAATGTGGCAGAAGCTGATAAGCAAGAGCTAATAGCGCGATCAGAAGGTGAGAAGCAAAAGCGAATTAATGAAGCCGAAGGTAAGGCCGCTGAAATTGAATTTGTTGCTACAGCTACAGCCAAAGGTATACGTGAAATTGCAAGTTCAATAAATGAAAAAGGTGGTATTGATGCTGTTAATTTACGTGTGGCAGAACAATATTTAGGTGAGTTTGGTAAATTAGCTAAAACCAATAACACCATGATTATTCCTTCAAATATGTCGGATGTGTCGAGTATTATTGCAACTGCAACTTCGGTTTTGGAGCAGTCAAAAAAGTAAATTATACTTATTAATAGTTAGAAAAGGGCGGATAGTTTTATTCGCTCTTTTTTTGTTTTCTAGAATTTTTTGGGGCTAAAATGCCAATTATTGAACGTTTGTTGCTCCAAATTTTCGAATTTCTTGCACAAACGCAACTGTTAAATGAATTCCATGTTACTTAGGGATATCCTTATTTTTTAGGGTGTGAACTGATATTTGTCACCAAATAAAAATAAAACGAAAGAAAAACAACCTTTCTTAAGGTTTTGTTTTGACAGTGTGTTATATTTGGGTGGATAATAATTTAGAATGTTGACACTGGGCTGTTTTAAATTATTATATGGTGTAGGTAATAATGCGGTTATCTCCTTTAAAAGTATCTGATAAAAATTAAGTATGTTGACTATTCTACGACGTTATTTATTCTTAATGACCATTACTTGCTCTTTGATGGCATGTTCTAATGCTGTGCAGCAAAAACCTAATGTTGTGATTATATATGCCGATGACCTGGGGCTGGGTGATGTTAGCTGTTATAGTGAGGGAACGTTAGCAACACCAGGCCTAGATAAGCTGGCAGCAGAAGGTTTACGCTTTACCAATGGATATGCTACCTCAGCAACATGTACACCTAGTCGGTACAGCTTGTTAACCGGTGAGTACCCGTGGCGTAATAGAAAGGCCGCAGTTCTAGCTGGCAATGCCCCTTTATTAATTGATCCGGCTTCTGAAACAGTACCAAAACTGATGTGTCAAGCTGGATATAGAACGGGAGTTGTAGGCAAATGGCACCTTGGCTTAGGAGATGGTCAAGTTGACTGGAACACTACAATACACGCAGGAGCCAATCAGGTGGGTTTTGAGTATTCATATATTATGGCGGCTACCAATGATCGTACACCAACAGTATATGTTGAAAATGGTGATGTTGTTAATTTAAATGCAGATGACCCTATTCATGTCAATTATCAAAAGAACTTTGAAGGTGAGCCTACTGGGAGAGAAAATCCTGAACTTCTAAAAATGCTTCCTAGCCAAGGACACGATATGAGCATATCCAATGGTATATCGCGTATAGGTTATATGAAAGGTGGAAAATCGGCACTGTGGGTGGATGAGAACATGGCCGATACGTTTTTGGTTAAAGCAAAGCAATTTGTAAAACAACATAAAGAAGAGCCGTTCTTTTTGTTTTATGCCTTGCATCAACCTCATGTGCCGAGAGTGCCTCACCAGCGCTTTGCTGGCAAATCGGGTATGGGGCCACGCGGAGATGCAATCTTAGAGGCCGACTGGTGTGTGAGTGAGTTTATGAATTATCTAGATGAGTTAGGGCTTTCAGACAATACGCTGGTTATATTTTCAAGTGATAATGGACCTGTTTTAGATGATGGTTATCACGATCAGTCGGATGAATTAATTGGTGATCATACACCATGGGGAAACATGAGGGGAGGTAAATATAGCCTTTACGATGCTGGTACACATGTGCCATTTATAGCTCGCTGGAAAGGTACTATTGCTCCTGATGTGTCTGATGCCTTAGTGTCGCAAGTTGATATTTATGCATCAATTGCAGAACTTATAGGTGAGGACAACACCCGTTACGATAGTCAGAATTTATTAGCTGCATTAACGGGTAAGTCTACTTCTGGACGGAGCAGTCATATAACAGAAGGCTTGCAAGGTAGGTTAGCCTATCGTGAAGGTAATTGGGTATTGATACCGCCCTATGAAGGTGGAAAAAAAATAAGTTGGGGGGTAGATATGGAGACCGGATTCTCTGCAAAACCTCAATTGTTTAATTTAAAGGATGATCCTTCGCAGGCCAATGATTTAGCTGCGCAATTGCCAGAGCGTGTCAATTTGATGATGGAAGCCTTTTTGAAGAATAAAGAAAGAAAGTAAAACAGCATGTATTGGTGGTAGGCGATATGGTTAAAAGAATGAGTATTAACTTTTAAAAGCTTGGGTATGGTGCTTCTGAATCAAAGTGTATTGGTGATCTTTTTATTGTTCAGTTTTGTTGCGTCGGCGCAGCAAGCAACAAATAAACAACCAAATATTATTCACATCTTAGCTGATGATGTGGGCTTTGACGACTTGAGCTGTTTTGGTTCTACAGATATTGAGACGCCCAACCTTGATGCCTTAGCCGAAAGAGGTATGAAATTCACAAGCTTTTATGCCCCACATGGTACGTGTACTCCTTCTCGTGCAACGCTGTTAACAGGCCGTTACTCGCCGAGAATAAATGAAGGTAAGGGGCTTTTTGTTCTTTTTCCTCACTCAGAAAATGGATTGGAAGATGAAATGGAAACAACCATTGCTGAGTTATTAAAAGAGCAGGGTTATGCAACAGGGTTATATGGCAAATGGCATTTGGGGCATTTGCCACAGTACTTGCCTTGCGTGCATGGGTTCGATGAGTTTTTAGGCATTCCTTATCCCAATGATCATGGGCCAGAACGTATTGGAAATAGTGGCTGGCGACCTAATGGAGTGAGTGATCCGGCCATACCCTTAATTAAACAAGCTCAAATTATTAAGCGTTGTGATAATAATGATTTGGCCGAATTGCCAGCTTTGTTTACCCGTGAGGCTTGCCAATTTATTAATCGATCAGTAAAAGCAGACATACCTTTTTATCTGCAGTATGCCAATATTGAAACGCATACACCATGGTTTGTGCCGAAAGGTTTTGAAGGGAGAAGCAAAGCTGCTGCCTATGGCGATGCGGTCGAATACCTAGATACTTCGGTGGGCATAATCATGAACACTTTAAAGCGACTCGATATTGAAGAGAATACCATTATTGTGTTTTCATCAGATAATGGCCCTTTGGTACACCAAGATCAAGAGTTGGAAAACTGTTATGGCCGTTTTGGTGCTACTGACGCCAACCGTCAGCACCTGCTTCGTGAAGGGAAATACCAGGAGCGCTTTGAAGGCGGGATACGTGTTTCTTGTATCATGGCGTGGGATGGACAAATACCTGCTGGGGCATCATGTGATGAACCCGTTGGTGCAATGGACTTATTTACCACTTTTGCGTATCTTGGAGAGGCATCACTGCCAAATGATCGTGTGATTGATGGTAAAAATATATGGTCTTTAATGAAAGGTGATAAAAGTGCAAAGTCGCCACATAAGGCCATTTATGGTTTTAAGCCTTTGGGTGGTTTATCAAGCATTAGGTATCAAAATTGGAAATTGGTATTGGCAGGTAAGCATTGGACGGGAAACCTCGAAACAGATCATTTGTATAATTTATCAAACGATATAGGTGAAACCAACAATATTGCAGATCAACATCCTAAATTAATGAAACAATTATTGAAGATGGCAGAAGACGCAAACCAAGCTATTAAAGATAATAAAGAATTATACTAAAACATCAAATAACAAACTATTATGGCATCAAGTAGAAGGTCTTTTTTGAAGAACATGGCAATTGGAACAGGCGTTATCGCTTCGGCTCCATTAGCAGGATGTAGTACTAAAGTAACAGAAGAAGAGGCAGCGGCTCACATCAGAAAGTCGGCGGAGCGTTTGCCCAAAATGAACTTTAACATGTGTGGTTATGCAGCTCCCAAGCTGGATAAAGTGCGTGTTGGTTTTGTTGGTATTGGCGATAGAGGCATTGGAGCTGTTGAGCGCATGACTTATATCGAAGGTGTTGAAATAACTGCTTTTTGCGATACGCGTCAAGCAGCTATTGATGGTGGACAAGACGTATTATCTAAAGTAGGCTTGCCAAAGGCAAAGGAATATACCGGTGGCGATGAGGCTTTTAAAGCCTTGTGTGAGAGTGGCGATGTAGACTTGGTATATATTGCTACACCATGGGAATGGCACGTGCCAGTAGCTATTGCGGCTATGAAAGGTGATAAACATGCTGCTGTTGAGGTTTCTACGGCTAAAACAATGGACGAGTGTTGGGAGATGGTAGAAGTATCAGAACAGACCAAAAAGCACTGTGTTATCCTTGAAAATTGTTGTTACGATTTCTTTGAATTATTAACCCTTAATATGGCTCGTCAAGGTGCATTTGGAGACTTGGTACATGGCGAAGGGGCGTACATTCACGACCTTGATTACTGGCACTTCAATAAACCAAAAGATGACAAGCCACGTGGCGATGGAGCATACGATAAATATTGGCGATTACATGAAAATACACGTAAAGCCAATGTATACCCAACACACGGTTTAGGACCTATTTGTCAAGCTATGGACATTAACCGTGGCGACAAAATGGATTACTTAACAGCCATGATGTCTGATGACTTTACTTTGGCCAGTAGAATTAAAGAATTGGCTCCTGATAGACCTGATTTGCAACAATTCGTTGGAAAAGAGATGCGCGGTAATATGGATATGCAAATGATACGCACTGCTAAAGGGCGTACCATGATGATTCAACATGACATCAGTTCGCCACGTCCGTACTCACGTATTCACATGTTGAGTGGTACAAAGTGTTTTGCTCAAAAATGGCCTTTACAGCACATTGCCTTTGGTCATACCGTGGCTGATGATGCTAAAATGAAAGAATTACAAGAGAAATATGCTCCAGAAATTGTAACCCGAATGGGAGAAATGGCCAAGCAAGTTGGTGGTCATGGAGGTATGGACTTTATGATGGATTGGCGCTTAATTGACTGTTTACGCAATGGTCTGGCAATGGACATGGATGTTTATGATGCGGCTTCATGGAGTTGTATCACACCATTAAGTGAGTGGTCAATAGCAAATGGTTCTAAGCCAATTGATATTCCTGATTTTACACGTGGTGCATGGAAAACCAACAAGCCTGTTGAATTAACATTAAAAGGTGGTGGTACCACCAGTGTGATCAACCTTAAAAAGGCGGATTCGGATAAGCAATTGTCGGTGCACTAAAGACAGTTTTGGACAGAGGTACAGGCATGAGTGATTAAGTTTTGCCTCCTGTTTATATTAATGTACTCTGCCTTCTATGCCTATTGATCGAGCTAGAGGACCGGTATTGTTTCCCAAAAGGTTTAGGTTAATAATAGATGTAATGGTAAAGAGTCTGATTTTTTTAGGAAGAATCAGGCTCTTTATGTTTTTTTAAAGCTTGTCAACAGCATTTTAATTGTATTTTTAAACCAATTTTTGAGTTAATTAAAATGGGCTATAAAAGACTTATCCAGCTTCTTTTGCTTATTGTTGTATTGGTGTTAATCCGTTTTTTATTCAAAAAAGCAGATCGCTATACATCAAGTAATGCTTATTGTAATAGCTGTCATGTACATAACCATGCACATGTTTCTTGGATGGAGTCGGTGCATTACTCCAATTGCGAAGGTGTTGAAGTGGCTTGTGTAGATTGCCATTTGCCTCCTAAAGGGCAAGGCTTTTACAAGGCAAAGCTGCATGCCGGAATACGTGATTTATATGCTTTTCATTTTAAAGACTCCACAACTTATAATTGGGCACAAAAGTCATTACCCGAAAATGCGAGACATCATACCTTTGAAGCCTCGTGTATAGCATGTCACCCTAAGCTATTTCCCACTCATTTATCTAAAAATGGTGAAATAGCCCATTGGCATTACAAGCAGCATAGTGATGAATTGCATTGTATTGATTGTCATATTGATGTGGGGCATGGTTCTTCTGTGAAAGCATCACATAATTATCAAATTCTTGAGACACAGTCCAATGTAGATACCATCTACCAATCATCCTTTTCACTTGTTGAGTTAAAAGATTTTACTGAGACCATCCCTAAAACAAACATTTCTTTTTCGATGGTGGCTATCCAAGGTGGAACGACAACGATTGGAGCTTCAGGCAAGCCTTCTAAAGTTAAGATATCACCTTTTTTTATTGGGCAAATAGAAGTAACCTGGGATGAGTATTTAGTATTCTTGCGCGAGACTGAAGCTGAAGGACGCAGCCAACAATCACTTGACGGCCTTAGTGGTGCCACACCACCTTGGGGTAATCCTGATCAGGGTTGGGGTATGGGACAACGACCAGCCATTACAATGACCCATCATGCCGCTACTGTATATTGTCAATGGCTATCGGCTCGTACAGGTAAGAACTACCGTTTACCAACGGAGGCTGAGTGGGAATATGTGGCCCAAAACGCTTTAAAAGCGGATGATAAAATAGAGGACTTTATTAATAATACAAAAGACTTAACCCTTGAGCCAGAAGATGTAAAGTTTGACGCATTGGGACTAAGGCATTTGTTTGGCAATGTAAAGGAGTTTTGTTCAGATTCATATTCCGATTGGCCTTATCAGAGTGAGGAAAGCCTTTTGCTCGATCCGGTAATTCGCCTCTCGGTCAATGAGCATGTGGTAAAGGGTGGATCTTTTAAAACTGATGTGAATGACCTCAGACCATCATACAGAGAATCGACTCAGCATGATAAGTGGATGAAAACAGATCCTCAAATTCCAAAAAGTATCTGGTGGTATTCTGATTGTAACGATGTTGGGTTTCGTGTTGTATTAAAGTATCAGCAAAAAGATTAAAACAGGTGACTTATGAGTAACTATTCGCGTCGTGACTTTATAAATAAAACTGTATTAGCAAGTGGTGCCGCACTTGCAGCGGGTGTTATTGCCTGTAATTATAACGCTAAAGCAAAGATACTTAGGGAATCAGCTCCTGATGGCCCTTTATTAAGAGCAGGCCTAGTTGGGTGCGGCTCACGAGGTACTGGTGCTGCTGTTAACTTTTTAGAAGCAGGGCCTAATCTTGAAATTGTGGCCTTGGGTGATGCATTTGATGATAAATTGCAACAGTGCCGCCGTAACCTGAATGAGAAAAAAGGAATTACGATTGATTCGGAAAAGTGCTTTGTTGGTTTTGATGCTTATGAAAAAGTGATTGATGCAGGTGTTGATGTCGTTTTATTAGCAACGCCACCTTATTTTCGCCCTCAGCAGTTTGAGGCAGCAGTTAAGGCTGGCAAGCATGTGTTTATGGAAAAGCCTGTTGCGGTAGATCCCGTTGGTGTTCGCTCAATAATGATAAACGGGATACGCGCCAAGGAGATGGGACTTTCTGTGGTTACGGGTACTATTAAACGTCACCAGGCGGATTATTTAGCAACTTATGATAGAATAAGTTCTGGAGAAATTGGAGAGATAACATCTGGGAATTGTTACTACAATCAAGGTAAGTTGTGGCATGTCAACCCCAAGTCAGAATGGTCTGAGCTGGAGGCTATGGTACGTAATTGGGTCAACTGGACATGGCTTTCGGGCGATCATATTGTAGAACAACACATCCATAACCTTGATCTGATGAATTGGTTTATTGGTGCTCACCCTTTGGAGGCGACAGGTTTTGGTAGTCGACAAAGAAGAACAACAGGTGACCAATACGATAATTTTAGTGTTGATTATACTTACCCTAATCAGGTGCATGTGCATAGCATGTGTCGGCAGATAAATGGATGTGCCAATAATGTTACCGATCAGATCAGAGGAACACATGGTTACACCAATTGTGAAAATACAATATATACTTCCTCTGGCGAACAACGCTGGAAGTATGCCTTAACAGAAGAGCAGAAAAATGATCGCTGGTATTTCTTTTGGCGAGCTTTTATTCAGGAGCATGTAGACCTTGTTACGGCCATTAGAATGCAGCAGCCCATTAATGAAGCAGTGCAAATTGCGGAGTCATCTCTAACTGCAATTATGGGGCGAATATCAGCATATACGGGCAAGAAAGTAACATGGGATGAGATGCTTAATAGTGAAGTGCACCTTGGGCCAAAACATTTTATAATGGGGGATGTAGCGGTATCAAAGCAAATTCCAGTGCCAGGTAAATGATCAATCTTACGAAGCGATTTTAGTTTAACAATTCTTTAGATCGTATCTACCTCTTTTTACCTTCCTGTAAGGTGTTTTTCTTACTTACATATGTGAGTTTAGGATAAATGCTTTACATCAATGTGGGGATGTTATTCTTTTGTTGTATTGAGTACTGGATTGCGGAATTAAATAAGGGAAGTATGTATAAACGATTGATGATGGTGGGAGTGGTTGTAGTGTTTGGGACATTGGTAGCGTTGATAAATTACTCTTTTCAAAATGAATGTGAATTGCAGTTTAAAGAGTGTGAGAATATCTGCAAGCCAGGTAATAAAGCTTGTAGTGTTATTCAGTGTAATGTCTAAAAAATAATGGTAGGTGTTATGCTGCATAAGCTGAAAATTAAGCTATTGCCATCATTCCATAGTAATGAGCCAATATGAAATATTAATTTGTCTCGTATTGCTTTGATTGTTAGCACTTAAGTGTTTGTTTGTACTGTGTTCTATTGACTCCGTTCGGGCTCTTGATAGTTTGCTTGTCTGCATACTGCCGTACGGAAATCACATGCGTAGTTTAGATGCTGTTTTCATTTGGTATGTGGGCATGCGGTTTTATTACGCTTTTTTAACGTTTAAGCTAATGCCGCTAATAAACCATCTTAGCCACGACTTGTTTGTTATAAGACAATTGAATGTTGGCATCAAAGCAGGGGGAACTTTTTAATTTCCTGTTAAATTGTCTATTTTTGCGCCGTTTTAAGATTAGATTATTAAGTAAACACAAAGAAATATTAAAATATTATCACATGAGCAAGAAAACGATTTTGATCATCCTAGATGGATGGGGATACGGAGACCACTCGAAATCAGATGGTATCTTCACTGGTGAAACACCTTATTTTGATAGTTTGGTAAAGAATTATCCTAACTCTAAGCTTGAAGCTTCGGGCGAAGACGTTGGTTTACCTGCAGGACAAATGGGAAACAGTGAAGTAGGTCACTTAAATATTGGTGCTGGTCGCGTTGTATATCAAGATTTGGTAAAGATTAATCGTGCTTGTGCTGATGGTAGTATTGCTCAGAACGAAGAGATTGTTAAAGCCTATAACTATGCTAAGGAGAATGGTAAGAAAATCCATTTCTTAGGTTTGCTTTCAAAAGGTGGTGTACATTCGTCTCAAGAGCACTTATACAAACTGCTTGATATTGCAAAAGAGTACGGTATTGAAGAGCGTGCTTTTGTACATGCCTTCATGGATGGACGTGATACGGATCCTAAAAGTGGTAAAGGCTTTATGGGTGAGCTATTGCAGCATATGGAAAAATCAGGAGGTCAGGTGGCTTCTATGATTGGACGTTACTATGCAATGGATCGCGACAAGCGTTGGGAGCGTGTAAAAGAAGCTTATGACTTAATGGTAAGTGGCACAGGTAAAGCGACTACAGATATATTGGCTTCCATTGATGAGTCTTACGCTAATGGCGTAACCGATGAGTTTATCAAAG
>Ga0193951_1000657_pt1 | contig 15497 bp, 18 predicted proteins | sample BB_2_MG_FD_140370 | JGI IMG/M metagenome (GOLD analysis project Ga0193951, IMG submission 140370) | Microbial mat bacterial communities from the Broadkill River, Lewes, Delaware, United States - BB_2_MG | ecosystem: Environmental > Aquatic > Freshwater > River > Microbial mats | place: USA... | reverse complement strand
ATAAGATGATATCATCGACTACATCAAGATTATATTTATCATTTACTGTTTTGTTTATTTCCTTAAGCATATTGTTCATGGTATCACCTTAAAATTAAAGCAGACGATCTAAGCGTCTGCTATTTTTCTTTTTTATATCATAAAAAAACAGCAGTCCAGCCAGCTTGAAGATTCCTTTTTAGCTCTGTGACTTTGTGCCCTAATTTTTCAATTAGTTTACCAAATTTATTATACTACTTTAGATAACTATATGCAAACATTAAACATCTAGTTCATACATATAAAGTTCAGTATTCCACATGTTTGTTTGCTTAATAAACTTGTAACCTATTTTTTTCAAGATCTTATTTGAAGCAATGTTATCAATATCTGCAAGACCAACTAATTTCTTTAATCCCAACGTTCTTGCAAGAAGTTTAAATCTATAAGCAGCTTCGGTAGCATAACCTTTATTCCAGTAATTACTATTAAATCCATACATTATTTCTGGCATTTCTAGTTCCTTAACAAATACCACTCCTCCGTAACCTATTAGCTTACTTTTCTCTTTCTCAAATATTCCATAGCACATACTTGGAGTTGAAGGTGAAAAATTAGTTTTATAGTAATTTAAAAAGTTCTTAACTACATCTTTAGAATATGCTTTATCACCAGGTAGATACTTGCACACTTCCTCGTTTGTAAGTATCTCTACTAAATCATCAAAATCACTATCTGCAAATTTTCTATATTCTAAGTTTTTTGACTCTATTTTCTCCATAAAAAAACCTCACTTTACTTGATAGTCTTATTCTATCAAAAGTGAGGTAATATTTAAATACTAATAATCAATCCCTGCAGCTTTTACACCACTTGGGTCATGTGAATGGCAAGGTGTTACACCATAAACCATTTTGCAGTTAGGACATTGATCTTCAAAGTATTCCATTTGAAATTGTTTTCCACATTCACAACTTATTTCTAGTGGGAGGGGAAGTAGACCTTCACTAAACCCCATCATTCTAACTTTGTCAACAACTTGTTTTCCGCTAGTAAAACTAGCACTACAACCATCGTGCATTATTGTTCCTCCTCATATTTTAGTATTTTTCCATATCTAAGTTTATTTCTATAAGCCATTAATTTTTTGTCGAGCTTTTCAAGTTCTCCTAATATTGATCGTTCTTCTTTTGTTACTTCAATAATTTTTTCGATTCCACCATTGTTAATAACTATTCTTCGATCGCCCATAAGAGCTAGAATTGGATCATGTGTTGACATTAACACAATTTTATCCTCTTTCACTAAAAGCTCAAGAGCTTTTTTTCTATCTATTCCCGCATTTTCTATCTCGTCAATTAATATTATTGGTGATGATGATAATATTGCAGTATCAGCTATCATTAATGCTCTTGATTGTCCACCACTTAATTCAGTTATTGGTGTTTCTTTAGAGAACTCTTCTCCAGCAAGTTCATTAGCTTTTGTAAATATTTTTTCAATAACGATTTCCTTATCTTCGATCATTCTTGATGTTGCATGAAGATCTAAAAACTCAATTACGCTTAAGTCCATTACAAAGTTCATATTTTGTGATAATTGAGCTACTAGTTTATTTGATGCACTAAATCTTTCATGTGGTTCTAGAGTTCTACCATTAATTAAGACTTTCCTTTTAGTTGGAGTATCCATATTTGCAGCCCATTCTATATCTGCTAGTAATCTACTCTTTCCACTACCTGTAGGCCCTACTATTGAAATGACTTCACCTTTATTAAATTCAATTTTATCGAACTTTTCCATTGAACCATCTTTGTAGTATCCTGGATAAATAGTGATTTTTATATCAGTTTCCTTTTCTTTAAAAAAGTAACTGTTCATCAAATCAATATAATCTATCAATCCTGATATGAATAAGTCCTGATTTATTGCATTTTCTTCAATTAATTCATAATCAATCACACTAAAAAATTCGTAAATTGTTTTTGTCTCATAACCTTGAAACGGTACTAATTGATTATCAAAGAAGTCTTTTACATAAGGATGTTTAACCATTAAATCACCAATACTGATTTTATTCAAATCTATACTCATAACTTTTCACCTAAATCAATTTTTCTAATATTACCCATTTGATGTTTCTTACCGATTCTAGTTTCACCTAAACAGTAGCTACAAACTGCAGCTGGCATTGGATATCTCAATTTTGCCCCTTCTAATGTATCGATGTGATGTTTGTCATTATAAACTATTGTAGATAGCTCGTAAGCTCCTTGACCATTAAGTCCATTAACATGCAGGATTGTAGCTTTTGGATTCACACTTTCAATCTTCATAGTGAAAACTTCACGTTCTGCTTGGCTTACTATATCACCTTTAGTCACAACTACTATATCAGCACTTTTTAGCATTGGACCTATTTTTTTTGGTGTATTGATCCCACTTAAATTATCAATTACACATACAGCTTTTACATCATTTATATAAGGGCTGCATCTATTACATAATCCAGCGCTCTCAGTTATCAAAATGTCTAGATTTTGTTCTTTACCCCAATCAAGAACTTCTTCAATATTAGATACAAAATAATGATCAGGACATAGTGAACCGCTTAAACCTTTTCTTACAGGAATATCTAGTTTTTGATAAAATAAATCATCATCAGTAAACAAACAATCAAACTTGACTACTCCAACTTTAATATCTCTTTTTATAAAGTTCTCAATCGTCTTCATAATTATTGATGTTTTCCCAGATGAAGGTGGTCCAGAGAATGTAATCATATCCATTATTTCATCGCTCCTTCGAAAGCATCCATGCAAAGTTTAAGAATACTTCCAATATCGTTATTGTTTATATAATCCCAGCCAACCCATTTAAAGGTTTTTCCTTTTAGATTGTTATTAACGTCTTTATGGATTGATGGAAATAAACCTTTGTGAGATAATATTTCACCAGTTTCAATTGATGTAAACATACTTGCAATTTCTAGCAATTCATTCTTCTTACTTCTTTTTGTAAGCATGAAAATAGGAGATACAATCGCACCATCTTCTGGCCAAACAGCCTTCATAACGCTACCCGGTAATGCCATTTTAGTAAAAAAGTAAGGCATTATTGATATTGCTGGTTTAACTCTATTTCTTTTTTCACTTTTAACCATTTCTGCTGGATGCATACTTTTTACTAAGCTTTTACCAAGCTGTTTAATTGCATCAATTCCAAATTCTTTATATAAGTGAATCAAGATCGCATTAAAAAGATCAAAATCACTTACAGGTAAGCTAATCAAATTCTCATATATGGGATTTAATAAATCTTTCCATGTTTTGGGAATAGGTCTATCTCCTAAAATTTGAGTATTAACCAAAAAAACAGCAGGAACAGTAGCAATCATTGAATAATCTTTATTTGGATCTTTTAAACTGATTGAATCATTTTCAAAGTCACTATTAAACTCAATATCTGAAAAATAATCCTCAAATATTTTTTTATCCTTAAATTTTTTCATTAAGTTTTCTTCAAAAAACAAATCAAAACCAGCACTAATATATACATCAGCTAAATCATCCTCAGTTTGAGCTAGTTCAACTTCCTCTTTTAACCAATCTAATCCTTCACTAGCCGCCTTCAAATTATGATTAATATCTTCTAGATTACTAAGTGTAGTAAATCTTTCAAGTAATGGGATACGAACAGGACATGGTAAAAGACCAATTATCTTTATGTTTCCTTCGTTTTTATTATTCATTAAAGTAACATCTACTGTCTCATTTTCAATTTGTGAGTTAAGAAGTTCTATAAAAGAATCAACATTTACACCTTTATTCTTTAGTAAACTTTCCAAACTTAGTTTGCTAATTTGCTTAAGAACTAAATCATTATCAAGACCTTTAAATCCCCTATTAATAAATGTAGTAACAAGTTCAGGATATTTTTTTAGTGTTTCTCCTAATGTATTATTTTTTATAATCATTATACTGGTTCAACACCAATTACTTCTGGAACTTCTGCGATTAAAATACTTTCAATTCCATCATATAGAGTTACATTCATAGCGCTACATCCTACACAAGCTCCCTGCATTTTTACATATACAATTCCGTCTTTATAATCAACAAATTCAATATCTCCACCGTCTTGTTGAAGAATAAATCTTGTCTTTTCGATTGTATCTTTAATCTTGTTTATTATTTCATTATTCATACTATCACTCCTCGCAACTATTATAAGAGAATAATCGTTAATGTAGAAACAATATAAGAATAATTATAAATAGTAATTTTTTCTTATTTGTAAACCAAAATAAAAAAACATCCAGAGATTAAATCAAAGGATGCTTTTTTTATTAGATATTATAGTTTTGAACTATTAGAAAATGAGAATTACTTATCGTTGTTATTTCTAAATTTTCATTTGTTTCAATAGCATCTCTTGTGCTCAGTTCATAATTGTTAACTATTGCATTTCCTTCAATTAAAACTAAGTAAAAATTGTCATAGTTCTTAACTAGTAACTCGACTTTTTTATCTGCCTCAAACTCTCCAATAAAAATGTTTGCATCTTGATTAATTTTAATCAAACCATCGTTAATTTTTGATGAAACAATCTTAATAAAATTATTTTTTCTAAGAGATTTATCTAAGTAATAATCTCCATAGTTAGGACTATATCCCATTTTATCAGGGTAAATCCATAATTGCATTAATCTAAGTTCATCTTTACTCTTATTGAACTCCGAATGTCTAATACCTGTTCCAGCGCTCATATACTGGAATGAACCACTATGCACTTCGCGCTCATTTCCCATTGAATCTTTATGTGTCAATATTCCGTTAATAACATATGTGATAATTTCCATATCATTATGTGGGTGTTCTTCAAACCCAGAATGAGGCATGATTATATCATCATTGAGAACTCTTAAGGTTCCAACATTCATCTTGTTTTTATTATAGTAACTAGCAAAGGAAAAATGATATCTAGGTTTTAGCCAACCAAAATCATTTTTTCCAAGACCTGAATCTTTAAAAAGTTTGTTCATAATATCACTCCTTATATAATAAGTATATTGGAGAATGAATAAAATTATAATCAAGTTGCATTATTTTTCATGATATAATTATTTGAAGAGGTGACATCATGGATTACAAAAAAAATATGGAAATAAGAAGAATACCAAGTGAACTAAAGCTTAATATGGAAATAATCGATAAACAAATAACTAAAAAAGAAAGAAATGATGAAAGACTAGTTGTTAGAGGAATAGCTTTTAAGGACAATAAACTACTAGTTGTGTTTCCAAAAGATGAAAAAATTTATGGTACACCAGGTGGAGGAGTTGATCCTGGTGAAAATTTAGAAGACGCTTTAAAAAGAGAACTAAAGGAAGAAGTTGGAGCAGATGATATTAGAATTATTGAATATATCGGCACAATGAGTTCACTTAGAAAAGGTATGTATGACGATAATACTTATACACCTTTTCACCATTATTTCTTAGTTGAAATTTTAAAGTTTGGCAAACAAAATTTAGTTGAGTACGAGCAAGAAATTGGTTTGAATTTCGACTTTATTGATATTGATAAAGTTATTAAAACTAATGAGGAATCATTACTTAAAAGAAACCAGGAGTATTTAGATTTTTACTCCAACCAACAAACTATAATAAAGGAATTAAAATATATATATAAAAAATAAAACATCAAATTGATGTTTTATTTTGTTTTAATCTACTTTTGAGTTCAGTAATCTCTTCAGTTGTTAGGTTTCGCCATTTACCTACTGGTAAATCCAATGAAATATTCATAACTCTTATTCTTTTTAAGCTGAATACTCGATAATTGAACTGATCACACATCTTTCTAATTTGTCGGTTCATTCCTTCTGTTAAAATTATTCTAAAGTAATACTCACTCATTTTCTCAACAAAACACTCTTTTGTCATTTTGTCTTTAATCATTACACCTTGACTCATTTGATTTATAAAATTATCTGTTATGAACTTATCAACTCTAACGATATATTCTTTCTCATGTTCATACTCACTTCTTAATATATCATTAACTATATCTCCATCATTAGTCATTAGGATTAAACCTTCACTATCTTTATCTAATCTCCCAATATGGAAAATTCTTTCTTTATGACCAATGAAATCAACAAGGTTAGTTTTATCCTTTTTATCTGTTGTTGATGTTATTCCACGCGGTTTATTCAATGCTATATAAACTATTTCGTTAGTATGCTCAATTTTATCTCCATTAACTATAACAATGTCACCGTCTTCAACAACATCACCTAAAACAGCTGTTACACCATTTAAAGTAACAACACCTTCTTCTATTAATTTATCAGCTTCTCTTCTTGATGAGTAACCCGAACTTGATATAAACTTATTAATTCTCATATTATCAATACCTTTCATACACTATAACTATACTAGAAATGTAATTAAAGTCAATGAAAAAGTCAATCCATAGGATTGACTAAAATATTATTATGAATAGTAAATATAGAAGTTAATCTATAATACACTAAGAAAGCAGGAAATAATAATACTGTTTGTAGTGGATTAAGTAATTCTGTAAGAATTTTACTTTTTTTATCCCTTTTAAACTTCAATCTATTTAATAATAAATGCATAGATATGCCCATACCATTCGTCATTGTAATCATCTCAGCACTAGCGATGATAGCTTTAGTAGTTTCAAAACCATACTCATTACTCAGTCTTTCATTGATTATAGGATCTTGCTTTTCATGTGAATAAGCGTAGTTTTGAGCAAACATAACTCCTACTGCTTCCTTTTCTGGAACTGAAGTAGTATCATTATTCAATATTTTTGCAATGTTTTCTTTTGTCATTCCTGATGATAAAGCTATTTTTGTATGAACATAAGAGCATAGCTCACAACCATTAACCTCAGTAACAGCAAGCATAATTCTTTCCTTGAATTTCTTGTTAAAAGCTTTAATTCTTTTTGCTCTTTTTAAGATTATATACGCCTTGGCTGCTTTTTTAATATTTTTAGTATGTTCAAAAAGTTTGAAAACTCTCATTGATTTAGTCAATTATATCACCTCAAACTGAGTTTAACACTAATACAAAAACTATTGTTTGAAAATGAAACTTTTTCTAAATACCAACGTTTACATAAAATCTTTATTTAGAAGCTTTCTTTATAACTTTGTCCATTCTTTTCATTACAAAATCATATCCAGTGTCTTTAATATGCGGAATATTGCATTCCATACATGATTTAACTCCATTATCAAGATATGTAAAATTGCCATTACACTGTTCTTTTAATGTATATAGAGGACAATAGCAAAAAAGACAATTGAACTTATCAGAATCCATTTTATGACATGGAAAGTACTCGCATTCTTTATTTTGAAAAAACTTATAGCTCATTTGTTTTACCTCTCTTATATATATTTACAAAATTACTAACTAATACAATGCAAAATACTAAGTTAACAATTGAATATATGATTGCTGATGTATCATCACCAATTTGGTGATTAATAAACTTGGCTGCAAAATACTCCAAACTAATAACCAAATAAGCAACTGAAGCGCTAATATAAATTTTGGTTTTCTTAATCTCAAACATACCCTTATCTAAAATGAAATTGTAAGTAGCCATTACAACCATAAGTAATAAATACAAAAGCAAAAAATCAACTCCTTGTTCAATATTGACCGCAAGAATTTCACCATTCCATGTTATTGTTGAAACACTCGTACCAAACATTAGTAAAAATACAATGTAGAAGGCAATTATTGCTATTAATTGATTTATTTGTGAAACATTAAAATATTTAATGTCATCACTTGTTAACATAGTTTTATTATCACTATAGTTAATTAAAATTAAGCCTGTATAGCAAACACCAATTATTATCAAAGGTATGAACAACAGACCATAAGCAAAATTAGAAAATAATAATATAGCGATTAATCCTAATAATAATCCATTAGATATTTCATTATATATTTTCGAATTTTTTAATGTGTCAGTTAAAAACATTATCATTAATCCTATCAGCAAAATAGCCGATACAAGAATCAACCATGCAATTAAAACAACAGGACCTTGAATTCCTTTATAGATTATTTCAAACCCTCTAAAAACAACTCCATTAAGTTCGAACATTGGTAGTATATATGTAAACACTATAACAATTGAAAGAATTAATTTTAGTATTACTTTACTTTTAGTTTTTTTATCTACAATTGCCTTTTCTCCACAAATAATTTCGTTAATTGATAAATTATATAGAATACTCATCTTTTCAAGAGATTCTATATCTGGAACACTTTCTCCTCTTTCCCATTTTGACACAGCTTGTGGTGAAATACTACATAGTTTAGCAATATCTTTTTGAGTAAGTTGTCTCTCTTTTCGCAACTTAAATAAATAAGTTCCCATTAAATGACTGTCCATTGAATCATCTCCTCAAGTTATATTATATCAATAATGTAAATAGAGTACAAAATATTTGTAATTTAGTTTATTCAACTTGAAGTTTACATAGTTAAAGGCGCTTAATTAAGCGCCTTTATTCTTTACTCTGTTCCTTTTTTCTAGAAACCTATTATATTTCAGAGCTTTAAAATATTGATTTAATCTTTCAATATCTATCTTACCTTCTTCAACTTCTCTGATTACATTACATCCTGGTTCATGTTTATGAGTACAATCCCTAAAGCTACACTTTTGACTTGATGTAAATATGTCATCAAAGTGGTCCTCAAGTTCACCAATTACATGATTATTAATGATTCTAATACCCGGTGTATCAATTATATAACTATTTTGATCAATCACAATTAGTTCCCGATGAACAGTTGTATGTCTTCCTTGATCATCAGATGCTCTTATATCATTTGTCTTTAAATGTTGCTTACTTATTAAACTGTTTATTAATGTTGATTTTCCTACGCCTGAAGACCCTATTAAAATAGAAGTTTTATTTAAGCATATATCTTTGATTTTTTGAATATCACTTTCATCAAAACTATTTACACATATAACCTTTGCGTCAGTTATTTTTGAAACTTGATTAATATATAAATCAGTATCATTAACTAAATCTTTTTTCGTTAGTATTATTACTAACTCAACATTAGCACTGTAGGAAATGCTTAAAAAATTCCTCAATTTAGTTACATTGAAATCTACATTCATTGATAAAACAATAAAAATCAGATCTATATTAGCCGCAAATACTTGCTTATTCATTCTTTTTCCAACACCAAGTCTAGACAACTCAGAATATCTTGGAATCAATCTTTCTATTATATTATTATCAGTATTTTTTGGTAATAATACATAATCACCAACTACGGGATAATCACTATCATCTATTATGTTATATCTATATCTACCTGATAGTTCGGCATTGACCACTCCGCCTTCATTACTTAAAACATAATTAGTTTTGTTTACTGTAATCACTCTATAAATATTCATACTTTCTTTAAATCTAGAGTACTCATTAATTATTCTTTCTTTCATTATATTCTCCTCTTGTATTCTTATTTTTTTAGATTACGAATACAAGATCAAATAAAAAAGCCTCCAATTTTGAAGGCTTAAAGTTTTTCGCAAAAAAACTTAAGAAATTATCTTCTCAATTGTGATGTTGTATTCGCTTTTATAACAAACTCATTAATAATGTTCATAAAACATCACCTCTTTCTTTTTCTTAATTAGAATACATTAAATTGTTTATCTTGTCAACTATTTGAATTGAACTTCACTTAAATCTATTTCAAATCTACAAGCTCCATCAAGATTTAAAGCAGATTTTAAAACTTTAACTGGTAGTTCTTTTTCAAATATTATATCAAACTGAAACTTAGCATAACCGGCACTACAGTAACACCAATTCTTTGAAATATTTACCTTATCATTTCTAACTGATTCCCTCGCAAAAGGACAATGACATAAGTAATAAGCTTTTTCCTCATCAGTTTTTGCATTTAAATATGCTTCAATGTCATATGGTATTTTCATTGAGTATAGCTTATTTCCAACTCTAACTGCTGATAGTATTTCTTGATTACTTTTTACATACTCCAGTACCTTTTTAGTAATCTTTTGCTCATACCAAACTAAATCATTATCATAATGATACTGAAGTTCTTCGATTTTTCTAGCATAATAATTCTTTAAGTACTCATCAAGACTTTCTGAGTTCTCATATATTCCTTTTTCCTTCAACATTGGTTCAACTGGCATATTATGATTGTTTCCTGCTAAGCTTACTTTGAGTTCTTTAAATGTAAGTTTATCTTCAATCTTGTTAATTAATTTTTCAGTGTAAAAAGATATGTCGTTAAGATTTGTTCCTAATATAGGCATTTCAATATCATCAAAAACGACTTCTTCTAAATTGCTTGTATGTTGGTTTATTCTATCTTTTATGTTTTCAATAACTCCTAAACCACCTAAGTACTTAGTAAAGTGGATGTAAATATCCTTGTTGTTAATCAAATAAAAATATCTAGCAAGTGCTAAAAATGTCTCAACATTGTTTTTACATGTTGATACTAGAATTTTTATGTAATCATCAATTACTTTTGTTGAAATCTCATCAATCTTAAGTGACTTTAAATACTCAAAAAAGTCTTCTAGAGATTCGAGTGCACTTTGTGTTTCTTCCTTTGAAAATCCTCTTTTTGTATAATAATCTAATAATAATTGTTTTTTCATTTATTTCCTCCCAAATACAGTCCCTATTCTGCAATTTGATTATAACACATTTTTTTTATAAAAAAAATAAAGACAAAAAATGCCTTTATTCAAATTTAAACTTAAAATCAATATTCAATGTATCTCTTAAACTTACAAAATCTTTGATTACTGCATTTGTTAAAGGTACACCACTATCTTTTCTATTTAACCAAACATCGTATTCTTTTTCACCTGCTGTGTAAATGCGTTCTGAACCAGGTGCTAGAGTTGAGTTTCTTAATTCTCTTAGAATATCACCTGCGATTTTTTTAAATGTATCAAGACCCATAAATGCTTCTGTATCTATAGCAATAAAGAAGTGTCCAAGAGGATATGGTTTTTTATTACCAGATTCGTCAATACCACTTAAGGCTTTTAGAAACGAACCAGCTTGTAATGCTGATGATAATACTTCTACAACTGTCGCATATCCATATCCTTTATAACCTGCTAAGTCCTCACCAATACCTCCAAGTGGGGCTAATGCAGCGCGTCCTTGAGTCAAGTCTACTAGGATTTCATCACTATTAGTCTTAGGAAGTCCATCACGACCAACTACCATTCCTTTTGGTGTGTCTTTTCCAATTTTTGCAAAGTACTCAATTTTTCCTCTTTGAGTAATTGAAGTTGCACAATCTAAAACAAAAGGGAAATCTTCATCTGTTGGTAATCCAAAAGTTAAGGGATTAGTACCAAGCATGTTTTCAACACCAAATGTCGGAGCTATACTTGGTCTTGCATTTGTTCCAGTAATTCCAATCATTCCTGCTTTTGAAGCCATAGTAGCATAATAACCTGCTATTCCGTAGTGCGTACTGTTTCTAACAGCAACCATTCCCATACCATATTCTTTAGCTTTATCAATTGCCATTTGCATAGCTTTTTTACTGATTACCATTCCCATACCATTATTTCCATCTATTACTGCTGTTGTTTTAGTTTCTCTAATTATATCAATCTTTGTTATGGGATTTAATATACCTTGATTTATGCGATCAATATATATTGGCTTAAACCTGTTTACTCCATGAGATTCGATTCCTCTTCTATCACTTTCCATAAGAATATCAGCACAAGTATAAGCATCCTCTTTGGGAAGTCCAACTTTCATAAAAACTTTTACCATAAATTCTTCGATTTCATTCCATGACACGTTAGTTCTTTCATCCATAATTATCTTCTCCTTAAACTAAATGACTATGAGTTTCATGATCTTCATAAGTAATTTCATTTGCTTTTTTAAATGCCCATTTAACTATTAATTCTCCAAAAACTTTATATATTAGTACAGCTCCAAGGATAACTGTAAGAACAGTAGAACCAACTTCAACAAAGACACTATTACCTGTTTCATTTGCGAGCTGAATAAATCTTATTTCAGCTAGTATAGCCATATCAATAGCTACTCCACCTTGAGGAATTAATGTTGCTCCAATATATTTCTTAACTTTTGAATCCTCATTAAGTATTATTGCCGCTGTTGTAGCTCCTAATATTTTACCTACAACTCTGACAACAATATATATTAACCCAAGTAATTCCAAAGTACCAAGTAAAGCGATGTTCAGTTCTGCTCCAGATAAAGTAAAGAACACTAATAGAATAGGTAATATAAAAGAGTCACTTATAGTCCTTACTTTATCTCTTAACTCAGCATCTAGCTTATTTGCTAATATTGCTCCAATTGTTAGTGGCAATAAAATTTGTGATGTTTCAAACATATAACTAAACCCGATACCAAAAAGTAATCCAATAATTACTATCAGAAATATGGTGATTTTATCTCCCTTATAAAAATATCTAAGAAAACGAACAACTACATATCCAATGATTATTCCTACAACAATACTTAACCCTATTTCAAGCAAAGGTGCACTAATTAAACCATAGAAATTAATAGTTCCTGTACTTGATGCAAGAAAAATTGAAATAGGTAGAACTAAGGCAAATATGATAACACCAAACACATCATCAAGAGCTATTATTGGACATAATAATGCTGTAAGTCTCCCTTTTGTGTGATAACTTTTCATACATGCAATAATTGGAGCTGGAGTTGTAACTGTCGCAATCGCTCCAAATATCAGTGCATATGTCCATGCATACTCATCAACAAATAATAATATCGCTCCACCAACTAGTATGAAAGTTACAAGAGCTTGGAAAAGTGTCAAAATAACTACTGAGTTTCTGTTATACTTAAGCATTTTTAAATTTACTTCAAGTCCAACATTATAACCAATAAAACCAAGTCCAAGTATCTTTAGGGTTTTTAAATCTTTAATTACCTCAGCATTAAATAAGTTTAATAAATTTGGCCCAAAGAGCATACCAATTAAAATATATCCTGTTACTTTAGGGAGTTTGAAGGTTTCAGCTATTTTCCCACCAATAATTCCAACTGTTAATAAGAACGCTATGTCAAAAAATACATTTGACTCTATATCTTTAAATACAAAAAAGAAATTTAGCATATTATTATTAAATAATTCATTCATATTCATTCCTCCATATATCTAAGCTATTTAAAATTATTACTGAATCGATCCAGATTAATCTTATTATTTGGATCTACTTTAAAAGCTTTTTCGAGTTTTTCGCATGGATAATTATCACATTCCCCACAATTATCTATATCTTTAGCTATTCCACAAATTCTTATTTCACATTCTTTACAGAATTTGAATAATTTTTCACTATCCTTATAACAACCAGTGCAATTTATATCTTCCAATCTCAATGTGTAATCCTTAGAGGAATATTTGCTTCTTACAAACTCTTTATATTCGGTGTCCGCTTTTAATGTAGCTTTATATATTAAACACTCATGACAATCAAATCCGCAGTAAACTATATTAGTAGTAACTTTACACATCACTTACATACCTTACAAACAAATAATGTATGTTCTGTAGTGTCTTTATAATGTTCCATTTCACAGTTCTCACTTGCAATTCTAATATAATTATTATAAATTGTTTGATCTTCTTCATCATATAATCTTTTTAGTTCTAAGTGCAACCCAGATAAGAAACTCTCAGCTCCAGCATAACTTAATATTTTTAAACCAGCCTCTTCAATCTCTTTTCCCGCTAAAAGTGGTTTTGTAAAATATGCTTCAGTGAAAGATTCCTCACTACTTAACTGCAAATCCCCTTTTAATGACTGATTAAATGATTTATCATCGGTATATGCTTCTGGAAACTCAAATAAACTTGATCTTATTATCCCATAGGAGTTTATGTAAGAGATGATAATAATACCATCTTTTTTTACTATTCTTTTTGCATTTTTAAGAACTTCTAATCTATCTAACTTACTATGCAAATGATACATAGGTCCTAAAATTAATGCATTATCAAACGTATCATCTTCGAACTTATCTAGTTCTAATGCGCTCATTGCATAATAGTTTTCTGCTTTATAGTTTTCTTTTTCAATTATTTGCTTAGCTAAATCAATAGATTTATCACTAATATCTAGTAATGAAATTTTGTATTGTTTTTTTAATAAATCTACACTATATCTTCCTGGACCGCTTCCAATATCAAAGATATGTGTATTTTTTTTCATATATTTATCTATCAAATACATAGTACTTTTATATTCGATAATTGAGTAATGATTATTCAAACGATTAAGCTCGTGGACTGATATATCATTATAGTATTTTTTTACAATTTCGCTCATTAAAATCACCTCATAAAAATTATACCATAAATGAAAAATAAAAAAGACACTAAAAGTGTCTTCTATATTGTTTTATTGTATCTTTTTCTATCTTTTTCATCTAAAACTTTTTTTCTTAGACGAATACTTTTTGGTGTTATTTCAACTAACTCATCATCATTAATAAACTCTAAAGCTTGTTCAAGTGTAAATGTTAATGGTCTTAAAAGTTTAACAGCTTCATCAGCTCCACTACTTCTTGTATTAGTTAATTGTTTATTTTTACATGCATTAACAACTAAGTCATTACTTCTTGAGTTTATACCAATAATCATACCTTCATAAACATCAACACTAGGACCAACAATCATTCTTCCTCTGTCACTTAAATTAAATAGTGAGTAAGCCATTGTTTTTCCTTTTTCCTTTGAAATCAAAGCACCATTTCTTAATTTTTCTATTGCTCCTGCATATTTGTCATAAGCAGCAAAAGATTTCTCCATAGTTCCTGTTCCTCTAGTAGCATTGATAAACTCACTACGGTAACCAATTAATCCTCTTGTAGGTACAAGATATTCTAATCTTGTAGTCCCCATATTAGTATCCATTTGTTGCATCATACCTTTTCTTTGGTTTAACTGGTTAATGACTGATCCAGCATACTCATCATCACAAGTTATGATAACTCTCTCAAACGGTTCATATTTTTTTTCATCTCTTATATCATATAGAACTTCAGGTTTAGAAACACATAATTCAAAACCTTCACGTCTCATGTTTTCAAGTAAAATTGATAAATGTAGTTCACCACGTCCACTAACTTTATATCCTTCAATTCCATCAAGGTCTTCGACAATTAATCCTACATTAGTCTCAAGTTCTTTTTTTAGACGATCTCTAATTTGTCTAGTTGTAACTAGATGTCCTTCAAGACCACTAAATGGAGAATCGTTAACTAAAAAATTCATTGATAATGTTGGTTTTTCAATTTCAATTAATTCAAGTGAAACAACATTGTCTTTATCACAAACAGTTTCACCAATAGAAATATGATTAATCCCAGAGAAAGTCACAATATCACCGGCATAAGCAATTTCTTTT
>Ga0193951_1000656_pt1 | contig 15505 bp, 15 predicted proteins | sample BB_2_MG_FD_140370 | JGI IMG/M metagenome (GOLD analysis project Ga0193951, IMG submission 140370) | Microbial mat bacterial communities from the Broadkill River, Lewes, Delaware, United States - BB_2_MG | ecosystem: Environmental > Aquatic > Freshwater > River > Microbial mats | place: USA... | reverse complement strand
TGGCTTTGTGCATCAAGCCATGTTTTGAAGGGGCAAACTGTAATCTCACTCCATAACCAATTTCCGATTGGTGGTTGGTATTCGAAAACATGAGGTAAATGAATGTAAACTACAGGCAGATGAAAAAAAAGAACTTACAACGACTTGATCTTATATTTAAAAATGAACACGATACTGAGCTTATCCTGAGAAAAACATTTGCTCGGCCCAACGACGATATTATTAATGACCTCATTAGTTCTGGCCTCAAAGGGCGAGGGGGTGCTGGTTTTCCAACCGGCTTAAAGTGGAAATTAGCTGCTGAAGCGGAGGAAAAGGATAAATATGTGATTTGTAATGCTGATGAAGGTGAGCCTGGTACGTTCAAAGATCGTGAAATACTTTCGAGTGTGCCACATAAGGTGCTTGCTGGTATGGCTGTCTGTGGTCATATTATTGGAGCTAAAAAGGGTTTTATCTACTTGCGTAGCGAATACACCTTTTTAAAGTTACCATTACTTAAAACGATTGAAGATTTTCACCTCTTGTTAGATCAGTTAGAAATCGATTTTAGAGTGGAAATATTTATGGGAAGTGGAGCTTATATCTGTGGTGAAGAGAGTGCCTTGTTTGAAAGTATGGAAGGAAAACGAGGAGAGCCGCGTAATAAGCCCCCATTCCCAACGGATAAAGGATACAGGAATCGGCCAACGGTAATTAATAATGTGGAGACCTTAGCGCATACTTATTCCATATTAAAGTATGGGGCTGATAAATTTAAGGATTTGGGCGTGCAGGATTCTCGTGGTTCTAAGGTGTTTTCTGTGTCGGGCGATACCCCAACTCCAGGAATTTATGAGTTAGAATTTGGGATGTCCTTGCAAAAGTTTGTGGATGACTTTGGAGATGGGGACTCTAAAGCGGTTCAAGTGGGTGGTGCATCTGGTTTTTGTGTGCCACGTAAGCGCTTTGAGAAAACGGTGATTGGTTATCAAGGGAAGCTAAGGGGGACATCTTTGCCAACAGGAGGTTCTATGATGATTTTTAACTCATCTCGTTCCATGTATAATGTCCTTCACAATTACCTTGACTTCTTTGTAGAAGAATCGTGTGGGCAATGTACACCATGTAGGGTAGGTACACAACAGTTACTGTTAGGCATACAGGCCGTTAAGAAAGGAGAGCAGCCCTCTTTATACCTTAACAAGTTGTTAGAATTGGCCGAAGCCATGCGCATTACCGCAAAATGTGGCTTAGGACAGTCGGTGGCCAATTCCTTTTCATCTATAGTTGAGAATTTTAAGGAAGAAATGATTTACTAATGATTTAAAAATCTAACGATGTCAAATAAGATAAACCTCAAAATAGATAATATAGCTGTTAGTATCCATGAAGGAGCGACAATATTAGAAGCAGCGCGGAAGGTAAACATTAGAATACCAACGCTTTGTTATCATGAAGACCTCTGTGTTGCAGGTAATTGTCGTGTGTGTATGGTGGAGCAATCAGGTAGTGATCGTTTACTACCCTCATGTGCCATGCCCGTTGCCGAAGGAATGGAAATTCATACCAATAGCATGAAAGTGCGTAGTGCGCGCAAGCAAGTGATTGAATTATTGGTAAGTGAGCATAGAGCAGACTGTACACGTTGTTATAAAAATGGCAAGTGCGAATTGCAAGAGTTATCATCTGAGTATATCGTTGGTGGCAATGGGTTTATTGATTTGGTAGCGCTTAAGGGCTATACCATTGATAATTTTTCTCCATCTATTATTAAGGACGATAGCAAATGTATTCGTTGTCAACGCTGTGTTCGCACCTGTGATCAATTGCAAGATATAAGTGCCTTAACGGTGGCGTATAAAGGAGAGCATATGAAGGTGTCATCCTTCTACGAGAAACCAATGTATGAAGTGGTGTGTACCAATTGTGGCCAGTGTGTCAACCGGTGCCCTACAGGCGCTTTAACCGAGAAGACTTACTTCGATGAAGTGTGGTCTGCATTAAATTCTGAATCTAAGCATGTAGTGGTGCAAACAGCACCTGCTGTACGTGTTGCACTGGGAGAAGCTCTGGGTTTGCCTGTTGGTGAAATAGTCACTGGAAGGTTGGTAAGTGCCTTAAGGCGTTTAGGTTTTGATTCGGTACTTGACACGGATTTTACGGCTGACTTAACCATTATTGAGGAGGGCAATGAGTTGTTGCAACGCTTAAAAAGGGCGGTGAAAGACAAAGATCCAAATGTTAAATTGCCGATGACTACCTCTTGTTCGCCAGGATGGGTGAAATTTATTGAGCATGCTTTTCCAGAGTATTTGCCAAATGTATCCACCGCTAAATCGCCACAACAAATGTTTGGTGCCTTAGCCAAAACTTTTTATGCGAATAAAATTGGCATAGAAGCCAGTAATATGGTGAGTGTCTCAGTAATGCCATGTACCGCAAAAAAATATGAGGCAGATAGACCAGAAATGCGCAGTAGTGGGTATAAAGATGTAGATTATGTACTAACTACCCGCGAATTGGCCCTTATGATCAAACAAGCTGGTATTGACTTTGCATCCTTGCCCGATGATGAGTACGATAGTATTATGGGTGAATCCAGTGGAGCTGCCGTTATATTTGGTGCAACAGGTGGTGTGATGGAAGCTGCATTACGAACGGCGTACGAGGTGGTTACCGGACGAGAAGTGCCGTTTGAGGGCTTGAACATTAAACCCGTGAGGGGGATGGAGAACATACGTGAAGCCAATATCATTATTGAGAATGTACTGCCCGAGTGGGATTTTCTGGAAGGTGTTGAATTAAAAACGTGTGTAGCACATGGACTTCGTAATGCTAAAAAAGTTATGGAGGCTGTACGCGATGGAAAAGCAGAATACCATTTTATAGAAATTATGGCTTGTCCGGGAGGATGCCTAGGTGGTGGTGGGCAACCAATACCTACTTCGGCCGCTATTCGGCAAAGAAGAAGTGAAGCGATATATGAAGAGGACGGTTTAAAACCAATTCGTAAGTCGCACGAAAACCCTGAAGTGATGCACATTTACGAGACGTTTTTAAAAGAACCGTTGGGTAAGAAATCACATGAGTTATTACATACGCACTATACAGAACGAAATAGATACTAATGCATAACGCGTTAGATGTTTTAGTATGTATTTAACACAGTGCAGTTGAATTTACATACATAATAGTCAGAGGTACTAATGTTGTTAGATAAGCTATGGATACTAAGCATGAAATAGTGATTTGTTTGGGAAGTTCTTGTTTTTCGAGAGGCAATAAGGATGTATTGGCTATTGTGAAGGATTACTTAAAAGAACATGAGCTTAGCGCAGATGTGTTCTTTCATGGTGATTTGTGCGGTGGAAAATGTGAAGATGGGCCAGTGCTGAGCATTGACGATAAGTTGTTTTCTAATGTAACGGTTGATAATGTTTATGAGTTGTTAAACGGCTATTTTGGAGAAGAAATGGACAAGTAAAATTATATGGGGCAATTAATTGTTAGCGATAGAGAAAAATGTAACCTCAGTTATACGTGCGTACGGGTATGCCCGGCTAAAGCCATACGTATTGCCGATAAATATGCGCAAATTCTTCCCGAACGGTGCATCGGATGCGGGCAGTGTGTGACCATGTGTGCTCAAGACGCCATCAGCTACAGAGATGGCATCCAAAATTTGAAGCAGTTAATCGAAGAGGGGCATACGGTGGCGGCCATTTGCGATCCGGCCATATCTGGCGAATTTACTGATATAACAGATTATCGCAAGTTTGTTGCCATGATCCGCGAGATCGGTTTTCAGATCGTAACCGAAATGTCATTTGGCGTTGACCTGGTGGCTTACCAATACAAAGATTTGGTTGATAATTTCCAAGGGAAATATTTTATTTCAACGAAATGCCCACCTGTGGTCAGTTACATTGAGAAGCAAGAACCGGAGCTGGTCGAAAATTTGGCGCCTATTGTTCCGCCATATATCGCCATGACTAAAGTGTTGCGAAAACGTTATGGAAATGACATTAAGGTGGTTTATATCACCGCTTGCACAGCAGCCAAAGATGAGATGAAGCAGTTTTATAACACCGATGGTCATGTTAATGGAGCAATTACATTTACGGAGCTTCGTCAGATCTTCCAACAGAGAGGAATATCTGAAAATACGGTTGAATTTAGCGAGTTTGATCCGCCCTTAGGGCGAAAAGGAGGCCTTTTCCCTGTGGCTCATGGTTTATTTCAAGCTGTAGACATTAATCAAGGCTTATTAGAAGGAGATATATTAATTACCGAAGGAAGAACAAACTTTTTACAATCGATAAAGGAGTTTAAAGCTGAAAGCCAGTTAAATCAACACCTCGATTTATTCTATTGTAAAGGCTGTATCCAAGGACCTGGCACCAGTAAAGGAGGTAAGAAATTTACGCGGCGATCTCAAGTGATAAAGTATGTGAATAAGCGCATGAAAGCCATTGATGCCTACCAATGGAGATTAGACATTGAGGAGTTTAAAGGACTCGATTTATCCCGTTCGTTTAAAATAAAAGATGTTCGTTTACCCCTTCCGACCAAGGCAGAGGTTGATGTGATCTTAGCCGATATGGGAAAATCAAAAATTGAAGATCAGTTGGGATGTGGCGCGTGCGGTTATCCTACTTGTCGAGAGTTTGCCATGGCGCACTTGCAAGGCCTTGCCAATTATGAACAATGTTATACGTATTCAATCAAATCGCTAAGTACGTATATTAATAAAGTTAATGCTTCCAATGAGAAATATAAGAGGTCGCAGGAGGCATTGGTGGAGAGTGAGGAAAAAGCCAGAAAGGAAGAAAGCTTGGCCAGAGAGGCAGCTGAAACAACAACGGCCATGCTTAATAAGTTACGAGCAGGAGTTGTTATTGTCAATCGTGATTTAAAAGTTATTGAAGCCAATGAGCGTTTTGTACAAATGCTAGGTGATGATGCCACAGAAATAGCAGATGTTATACCAGGGCTAAGGGGGGCAGAATTGGTTTGTTTAGTGAATTTTCATAAAGTGTTTGCCACCGTTCTGCAATCAGGTCAAGATGTTTTGGATCGCGATGTAGAGTATGGCGATTCCATATTTAATGTATCGGTTTTTACAATAAAAAGAAATGAAATAGTAGGTGGTATCGTTCGTGACCTTATTACGCCAGAGGTTAGAAAAGAAGAGGTGATAAAGCGGGCGCGTGATGTCATTAAAGAAAACCTTGAAACAGTGCAGCAAATCGCCTTTTTATTGGGCGAAAGTGCATCAAAAACAGAGAAGACTTTAAATAGTATAATAGAAGCTCAGCAGTTAGGAGAAGCAGATGGTTCTGGAAAATAATTTCTTCATCGATGTTGAATGTCGCCAGAATAACCACATTGGAGAATTAATTTGTGGTGATGTTTTTCTCTCTCGTCGTATAAAAGAGGAGGGACGTACCATTGCGGTGTTATCCGACGGCATGGGAAGTGGCGTAAAAGCCAATGTGTTGGCCACACTAACGGCTTCAATGGGTATGAATTTTACCATAGAGCATCGTGAGGTGGCCCGTACAGCAGAAATTATAATGAATACCTTACCCGTGTGCAGTGTGCGCAAGGTGAGCTACAGTACTTTTACAATTATTGATATTGAGGACGATGGCACCACAACCATTGTAGAGTATGATAATCCTCTTTGTCTCATAACAAGGGCACAAGAGGAGTTTGACCCTGGTTGGGAAGATCTGGTTTTGGAAAGTGAGCCTAACAAAGGTAAAAAGCTTCGCCTATGCAAGTTTAAGGCTCGCTTGGAAGATCGTATTTTCTTCTGGTCCGACGGAATCGTGCAGTCGGGCATGGGTACGCGGTCTTTTCCTTTTGGTTGGGGGCGCGATGAACTGGGCGAGTATGTGAAGAAGATTGTAAAATATACCCCATTTGCCTCTTCGGGAAAGTTAGCTCAGAAAGTGATAAACATGGCTCTATTACACGATGGAGATAAGCCAAAAGACGATTCGTCGTGTGGTGTAATTTATTATCGTGAACCCCGTAAATTACTGCTGATCACAGGTCCGCCATTCGATGAGCACAATGATTTTTCTTTTGCGCTTAAAGTCAGGCAATTCAAAGGTAAAAAGATTGTTTCAGGAGGTACTACAGCCGAGATAATTGCTCGCGAACTGGCATTAAAATTCGATGCCGGCATAGAGTCTGAAGATAATGAGCTGCCACCTATCTCATTTATGGAAGGGGTTAATTTGGTTACTGAGGGCATATTAACACTTGGTAAGGTGGCGCGCATATTAGAAACTTACAACTCAAGAACACGCTTATCCAATGGGCCGGCCGATCAAATTATTAAAATGCTGCTCGAAAGTGATCGGATACATATTATCAACGGAACCCGCATTAATGTAGCGCATCAAGACCCTAGTTTGCCAGTTGAATTGGAGATCAGACGTACTGTCGTTAAGCGTGTTGTGCGTTTATTAGAGCAAAAATTCCTTAAAGACATCGATATTGAATATTTGTAGTCAAAACTGACTAAAGTCATAAATTTAAGATTTGTTACGAATTAGAAGTAATAAATTAACAATCCTTATGATTTAAAAGTTTGGATTATTCTTAGGTGTTGATTTGGTGGTTGTTAATTTAGACTAGTTCTGTATTGCTGAAAAGCACAAGTAGACCTTTTTTTTCTCGGTATATTAGTATTAGTTTGTTACGTATTATAGATTAAATTCTTTATTACCAAGGATAAGAACCACCTGTTGAAAGATAAAATTATATGGCATCAACAATGAAAATACGAAAGATTGCAGAAGTACTAGATGCACAAATTATCTGTGGCGAAGTATTTATTGAGAATGAGATTATGTGTGGATTTGCCAGTGATTTAATGAGTGATGTTTTAACATTAGAATCAGAGCACCTTGTTCTCATTACAGGTCTAACCAATATGCAAACGGTAAGAACAGCCGAAATGGCTGATTTGGATTGTGTCGTTTTTGTTAGGGGTAAGAAGATTACACCTGAAATGAAAGAAGTGGCAATTGAAAATAATCTGGTGCTAATGGAATGTAAGTACTCGATGTTCAGAACAATAGGTTTGTTATATGAGGCAGGTTTAAACCCTGTGTATTGATTAGGAAATATGAAATTTAGCTACGATGTTGAAGGTGGAAACTTTACGAAAGCAGGGAATGCTGCCAGTAGTGTAAAAAAAATACTTAAGCAGCTAAATGTCGATCCAAAGGTGATCAAACGTATCGTAGTAGCTTTGTACGAAGGAGAGGTAAATGTGGTAGCACATGCCTACAAAGGGAAGGTACACGTTGATATCGATACGAGCCGTATATATATACGCATTGAAGATGAAGGGCCAGGTATTCCCGATATTGAGTTGGCCATGCAGGTGGGTTATTCTACGGCTTCGGCTATGGTTAGAGAAATGGGATTTGGTGCGGGCATGGGCTTGCCTAATATGAAACGAAATGCTGATTCGATTGATATATCAAGTAAAGTAGGTGTAGGTACGGTAGTTGAGTTAACTACCAATTTATCAAGTTAAGCGTTAGACACTATGTGCGAACAACAGTTTTATCATGCATTACAAGTAGATGAGGATTTATGCTATGGTTGTACCCATTGTATGACTGTGTGTCCTACTGATGCTATCCGAATTAAGGATGGTGTTGCATCAATTCGTAAAAACTGGTGTGTCGATTGTGGTGAGTGCATGAAGTCGTGCCCAGTAGATGCCATTTATGTTGAGCAAGATGATTTTGAAAAGATTTTTAACTTCAAGCACCGTGTGGCCATTTTACCTTCTGTATTTATTGGTCAGTTTTCAAAACAAATTAAAGAATGTGAGATAATTGATGTGCTTAAGGGCCTTGGATTTACACATGTAGTGCCAGCTGAAGCAACCATTGATGTCATTAATGAGGCCATGCTCAATGAGTTGGAGTCTGATCGTGATAAGCCTATGATTAGTGCTTTTTGCCCTTCTATTGTTCGTTTAATACAAGTGCGTTTTCCGGGCTTGGTCAATAATATTATTCCCATAAAACCACCTATCGATAGTTCGGCTCTGTATTATCGCCAGCTACTGCAAGAAGAAGGTAAGAGTGCCGACGAAATTGGCGTTTTTTATGTAACCCCTTGTGCATCAAAAATTGCAACCGTTAAAAACCCTGTGGGAGAAGATAGCTCCAATGTTGATGGTGTCATAAACATGGACTTCTTATACAATAAAGTATACCATGTGTTAAAAACCAAAGGTGAGTCAAGCCATTCATGTGATGATGCCGTTCCTTACCTTTCACCCAAAGGTCTTAGTTGGAGTTTAACAGAAGGTGAAGCTAAGCAAATGACCGGACGCTGTTTGGCCATTGATGAAATACATAATGTTATTTCCTTTCTTGAAAAGATTGAGAATGATGAAATTATAAACGTTGATTTCCTTGAGTTACGGGCTTGTGATCAAGGTTGTGCGGGAGGAGTTTTATTAACCGAAAATCGGTTTTTAACCGTTGAACGCATTAAAACACGTTCGGAAAGAATGCAATCATCGGGAAAGATTATCCAGAACATATCAAAGGCTCATAAAGAGCAAATAAAAGCGGACCTAAGAGTGGGTAAGATTGAACCTCGATCTATGATGGTGCTGGATGAAGACATGGGAATCGCCTTGAAAAAAATGGAACGCGTGCGTCGAATGATGTGTTATCTGCCAGGTATAGATTGTGGCGCTTGTGGTGCACCCAATTGCGAAAGTTTGGCCAAAGATATCGTGCGCAAAGAAGCACATTTATCAAACTGTGTTTTTCTTCAGCGTATGATGGAGAAAACAAAGAAGCTTGATCCGCAACACTCCATTCGAATTATTGAGCACACTTGGGGTAAAGACCGACTAGATAAAGACTGTAAGAAAAAAGGAGCTAAAAATGAAAGTTTGTGATATAGTAGAAAAACTTGACCTAAAAGTTATTGGAGGTAAAGAAGGCCTGCAGAATGAAATTACAGGTGGCTATACCTCAGATTTGTTGAGTGATGTAATGGGTAATGCCGATGAAGGACATGTTTGGATAACACTTCAAACACACCGTAATGTAATGGCAGTAGCATCCCTCAAAGAAGTGGCCGCCATAATAATTGTGAAAGGTTTCGAAGCCGATGAAAATACCATTAGTCAGAGCAATGATGAGGGGATACCATTACTAAGTACAGACATGGAGGCCTTCGAATTATCGGGGCAATTGTACACCTTATTGCAACAGTAAAAAGTAAGTTTTTACATAAGGATGATTAGAGTGTAAGATATGAAGACATTTAAAGCTGATTTACACATGCACACTGTCTTATCTCCATGTGGAAGTTTAGAGATGAGCCCAGTGAATATTGTGAAAAAAGCTTTAGAGGTCAAATTAGATATAATTGGAATAACCGATCATAATACCACAAAGCAATGCGCAGAAGTGCATAAGGTTGGGCAGAGAATGGGCTTAATGGTTTTTTGTGGTGCCGAAGTAAGTACCAAGGAAGAAGTTCATTGTTTAACGTTCTTTGAAAATTTTGAAAAACTTGAGGCATTTCAAACTTACTTAGATAAGTACCTGCCAATGACGCCCAATAATGTAGAAAAGTTTGGGCATCAAGTGTGGGTGGATGAAGATGAGGTGATAATGGGGCAAGAAGACCGCCTTTTAATCAATGCAATAGATCAATCAATAGATGAAGTCATAGAAAAGGTGAGGGAGTTGAATGGTTTGTTCATCCCAGCACATATTTTTAGGCCAAGCTTTAGTTTGTATAGCCAATTAGGGTTTATGCCTATTGACATTACGCCTGATGCCATTGAAATCAGCGCCAATTCAGATATTGAACAACAAATAAAAGCTCACCCTGAATTAGTAAAGTTCACAGTGCTGCGTTCTTCTGATGCACACTATCTGCAATACATTGGTTCGCATTATTCTGTATTAGAAATGAAAGAGAACAGCTTTGGTGAGTTTAGAAAAGCGCTTCATTCGAGTGGTGGTAGAAGTATAATTAAGGTCGTGTAATGAAGGATTTGTCAATGCATATTATGGATGTTGTCCAAAATTCGGTGAGAGCGCAGGCGGATACCGTAAAATTGCTCATCGCAGTTGAAGAGCAATACTTGGTGATTACAGTGGAGGATAACGGAACGGGCATGGATGAAGTGACCCTGAAGAAGGTGACGGATCCATTTTATACCTCACGGACATCGCGTAAGGTAGGCATGGGCATTCCTTTAATAAAGCAAAATGCAGAACTAACGGGTGGTAGCATTAGCTTGAGCTCTACAGTGGGCAGCGGAACGACTTTATCGGCTAAGTTTGGTTTAAACCATATCGATAGGCCGCCGATGGGAGATGTTTGTGCCACGGCTGCAATGATTATTACCGGTAATAATGGGGTAAATGTGCTGTTTGAGGTTGTCAAAGGCAATAAGAAGTTTGCCTTAAGTACCAACGAGGTAAAAGAGATACTCGGAGATGTAGATATCCGAATACCTAAGGTCACAAGTTTTTTGAAGGAGATGATTGCGGAGAATTTAAAAGAACTGAATATCGAGTTTGACTAAATAGGAATGTATAATTTATAATAACCAATCGCTATGTCAAAAGTAAAATCTCTTGCCGATTTGCGCAAAATGCGCGATGACTTGCAAACTAAAGTGAGTTTGCGCGAGAAAAGCGACAACCCTGAAAAAATGGTTCAGGTAAAAGTGTCGATGGCTACCTGTGGTATTGCCTCAGGAGCAAAAGAAGTGATGAATCATATGATAGAAGAAATGGATAGTCAGGCTATAGATGCCATAGTAACCCAAACTGGCTGTATGGGTTACTGTTATGCAGAACCTACTCTCGAAGTGACGCTTCCCAATAATAACCCGGTGGTTTTCGGACATGTGGATAATAAGAAGGCTACTGAAATTATTGAAAAATACATCATTAGAGGAGAGTTGGTGGATGGTATCATTCCCGTGAATTACGAAACAGTAAATGAGAATAAGAACGAATAGTTTTGTGTGCTATGGCTAAATATAAAAATCATATCCTTGTTTGTGCTGGAACGGGTTGCCGTGCATCACAAAGTGAGGAAATTGTACAAAATCTAGACAAAGAAATTGTTGAGAATAGTCTGGAGAACGAAGTTCAAGTTGTTCGGACGGGGTGTTTTGGCTTTTGTGAGAAGGGGCCTGTTGTTAAAATGGTACCCGACAATACCTTCTACGTTCAGGTGACGCCTGATGACGCTGGTGAAATTGTAGCCGAACACCTTGTTAAAGGTCGTAAGGTAGATCGTTTATTGTATACCGATCCCGAAACGAAAAAGCGCATATCCGAATCGAAAGATATGGGTTTCTACAAAAAGCAAATTCGAATAGCGCTGCGTAATTGTGGTTTTATCGATCCTGAGAATATTGATGAATATGTGGCTCGCGAGGGCTACTCGGCTTTGGGTAAGGTGTTAACAGAAATGACGCCAGAAGAAGCCATTAAAATTATTATTGATTCTGGTCTTCGTGGTCGTGGAGGAGGTGGCTTTCCAACCGGTCTTAAATGGGACATCACCCGTAAGGTTGAAAGTGATCAAAAGTACGTGGTATGTAATGCTGATGAAGGAGATCCGGGCGCTTTTATGGATCGATCGATTCTAGAAGGAGATCCACACGCTGTGCTCGAAGCAATGGCGATTAATGGTTACTGTACAGGTGCTGATCATGGTCTTATTTACATTAGAGCAGAATATCCATTAGCCATTTCACGATTAAAAATAGCGATTAATCAGGCACGTGAATACGGTTTGTTGGGTAAAGATATATTTGGGACAGGATTTAATTTTGATGTGGAGTTACGTTACGGAGCAGGTGCTTTTGTGTGCGGTGAAGAAACATCCTTAATCCATTCAATGGAAGGTTTGCGTGGTGAACCTACCGTAAAACCTCCTTTCCCATCTGAGCGCGGCTATAAGGGAAAACCGACCAACGTAAACAATGTGGAGACCTACGCTAATATACCAGTAATTCTATTAGAAGGAGCGGAATGGTTCAGCAGCATCGGTACCGACAAAAGTAAAGGAACGAAGGTATTTGCCTTAGCCGGAAAAGTAAATAATGTAGGTTTAATAGAGGTGCCAATGGGTACTACGCTTCGCGAAGTTATTTTCGATATTGGAGGCGGAATCAAAGATGGTAAGCAATTTAAATCTGTTCAAACAGGTGGGCCTTCTGGTGGCTGCTTAACCGAGAAACACCTAGATATTCCAATAGATTACGATAGCCTTTTAGCTTGTGGCTCTATGATGGGGTCAGGTGGTATGATTGTAATGGATGAAGACGATTGCATGGTGTCAATGGCTAAATTTTATTTAGATTTTACTGTTGAAGAATCGTGTGGTAAATGTGCGCCGTGCCGCATCGGAAATAAGCGTTTGTACGAAATGCTTGATAAAATTACCGAAGGTAAAGGTACCATAGAGGACTTATCACACTTACGTAATCTTAGTAATGTCATAAAGGATACTTCGTTATGCGGATTAGGACAAACATCACCTAACCCTGTTCTTTCCACCATGGAGAATTTCTGGGAGGAATATGAAGCTCATGTTAAGGAAGATAAATGTCCTGCAGGTCAATGTAAAGCCTTAATGAAGTATATAATTGATGCCGAAAAATGTATCGGATGTACGCTTTGTTCTCGTGTTTGCCCTGTGGATGCTATTACGGGCGACAAAAAAGTAGCTCATGTTATCGGTCAGGAGACGTGTATTAAATGTGGTGCATGTTACGAGAAGTGTAAGTTTGGTGCAATCGAAATTAAGTAATTGGCCAAATTAGTTTTGAACAGTAAATGATATAAGAATGGAAATCGTTCAATTAACCATAGATAATAAAAAGGTAGTGGTTGAAAAAGGCACTACCATCCTGGAGGCTGCTAAAAACATAGGGGTGGATATTCCAACACTGTGTTATATGAAGCTAGATGACATGAGCTTTGAAAATAAGCCCGGTGGCTGTCGTGTTTGTGTTGTTGAGGTCGAAGGGCGTCGCAACTTGGCTCCTGCCTGTAAAACAGAATGTAACGAAGGGATGAAGATCAACACCCACTCAGTACGCGTGGTTAACGCACGTCGAACAGTGATGGAGTTGATTCTTTCAGATCACCCTTTTGAGTGCTTGGTATGTGCTAAATCAGGTGATTGTGAGTTGCAGTCTTTGGCACAAAACCTAGGTATTCGTGAGATTAAATACCAAGGCGAGAAGAATAAATACAAGAGTGATGAGTCCCCTGCTATTATTCGTGAGATGGAGAAATGCATCATGTGTCGACGTTGCGAAACGGCATGTAATGATGTGCAAACCGTAGGTGTTCTATCGGCTATTAATCGGGGCTTCGAGTCTGTAGTAGCTCCAGCATTTGAGATGGATCTAGACCATTCAACTTGTACGTTTTGTGGGCAGTGTGTGGCGGTATGTCCTACCGGTGCTTTAACAGAGCGTGATAGTTCTTCTAAAGTCATGGATGCCATCGTGGACCCAAGCAAAACGGTTATTGTAAACACGGCACCGGCAGTGCGTGCTGCGTTAGGCGAAGAATTCGGAATGGAAGCAGGCACACTAGTGACAGGCAAAATGGTATCGGCTTTACGAAAGTTAGGTTTCGACCATGTGTTTGATACCGATTTTGCTGCCGACCTCACCATAATGGAAGAGGGCACTGAGTTGCTTGATCGTTTAGGTAAACACTTGTCAGGCGATAAAGATGTTAAACTGCCTATTTTAACATCTTGTTGCCCAGGGTGGGTTAATTTCTTTGAGCATCAATTCCCTGATATGCTTGATATCCCTTCAACTGCTAAATCGCCACAGCAGATGTTTGGTGCCATTGCTAAAACCTATTTTGCTGATCAACTAAAGAAAAAGCGGGAAGATTTGGTGGTTGTTTCAGTTATGCCATGCTTGGCTAAGAAGTACGAGTGTTCTCGCGATGAATTTAAGGTGGACGGCGATCCAGATGTTAATTTGTCCATCTCAACACGCGAATTAGCACAAATGATTCGAAATGCAAACTTAAATTTCGAAGCTTTAGAAGATGAAGATTTTGACAACCCAATGGGTGAATCAACAGGGGCAGGTGTTATATTTGGCACCACAGGAGGTGTAATAGAAGCAGCTGTGCGGACGGCATATGAGGTGCACACCAAGAAAACGCTCGAAAAAGTAGACTTTGAAGAGTTACGTGGTTTTGAAGGTATTCGCTCAGCAATAATTGACTTTGATGGTTTGCCAATTAATATAGGCATTGCTCATGGACTTGGTAATGCTCGTAAATTATTGGAAGATATTAAAGCAGGCAAATCAGCGTTTCATGCCATTGAAATAATGGCTTGCCCCGGCGGTTGTATTGGTGGAGGTGGTCAACCTTATCATCATGGCGATGTTGAGGTCTTGAAAAAACGTCAACGGGCCATTTATAATGAAGATAAGGGTAAGATATTGCGTAAGTCGCACGAAAACCCTTTTATTCAGAAGCTCTATGCAGAGTTTCTGGGGCAGCCTTGTGGCGAGAAATCGCATGAGTTGTTACATACGCATTATTACGATAAAAAGAAGAAGACAAAACTTTAATTGGTATTCACTAGGGGCATGGCAATGCCCTAATATAGGTACCTGCATCTTTTATCTTTAAAAAAATAACGATGGCAAATATAAAATTACCCGCTGCTAAAGTGGAAGAATTAAAGGAGGTATGTAAAAAGTTTGATCACGAAGGGGGAGAGCTTATTAACGTACTTCATGCAGCTCAAGAGCTATTTGGCTATTTACCGGCTGAGGTTCAGGAGTTAGTGGCAAATGAGCTTAATGTTTCAATTGCGCACGTTTATGGTGTGGTAACCTTTTATTCATTCTTTTCGATGATACCCAAAGGTGAGCATCCCATCTCAATATGTATGGGTACTGCTTGTTATGTTCGTGGCGCCGAAAAAGTTCTGGATGAATTTAAGCGTCACCTCGATGTGAAAGTAGGAGAAACAACTGGTGATGGGAAGTTCTCAATTAGCTGCTTGCGTTGTGTTGGAGCATGTGGGCTGGCACCTGTGGTTACCGTAGGCGAAAAGGTTTACGGTCGTGTAGCCGCCGAAGATGTTAAAGGAATATTAGCAGAATATAAATAGCGTCCAAAAAGCCGTCTTACTACTAGGGCGGCTTTCTTTTTGTCCTAAGCTTGATTAAGTAGAGGATCTAAAGGAGGTATATATAGTATCGTAGCATAGTTTTTACATTCCGTACCCCACCCTCAAAAAACTTTCCCCACCAACCGCCACATATCCAGCCTTTAATACACCTTATGCAAATCCTTTTCAATATTTCTTTCTTTTCGATTAGGAAGTCTCGTAAAAAGGCCGTTATTTTGCACCCGCTTTGAACGGCAACGGTTGTTCTACAGGGCACGACAGGCAAGGGATTGCGAATAGTCATAACATGATGAGGTTTTTT
>Ga0193951_1000655_pt1 | contig 15518 bp, 8 predicted proteins | sample BB_2_MG_FD_140370 | JGI IMG/M metagenome (GOLD analysis project Ga0193951, IMG submission 140370) | Microbial mat bacterial communities from the Broadkill River, Lewes, Delaware, United States - BB_2_MG | ecosystem: Environmental > Aquatic > Freshwater > River > Microbial mats | place: USA... | reverse complement strand
TCATTAATTTCAGAAGTGAAGATTGAGTTAACTGTTAATTGAGTGTCATCTGCTCTGTCTTCGTATAAAGCATATGCAGAGCTAATGTCATTAATGTTGTTGGTTACGTTAGCATCTAGAATACGTTCCCAATCTATTTGTCCATCATCAACAAATTTCTGTTGTGCTAAATAAGCACCTACAAGATCATCTCTTTGTTCGTGATAGCTAGGTAGTAATTGGTAATAAGCAGGACTTGGGTTACCACCACCACTGTAATCTAATCTACTGTTTCCTAATTTACCAAATTGGTAACCAACATTGGTATTTAATTTTGTTTTAGAAGAAATGTCCCAATAATGATTCAACATAAAAATTGGTTCTTCAACTTCTTTAATACGAGAATTACGTTGTTCTCCGTCTAAATTTCCCCAATACTCATTGTATTTAATCCCTTTTAGGTCATAAACTTCTTGTGTATTTGGTGAAGATTTTCCTCTTCTATTAGGAGTATAAACCGAAGTAAAGTTAATACTGTGCTTGTCGTTTATTTTCTTTTCTATAGAAGCGAAAAATGAGTTAGAATCATATAATGTTCCGTCTATAAAACCTTCATCTCCCCAACGTCTTCCAATCATAAAAGCGTAAGACCAGCCTCCTTCAACTAAACCAGAAGCATAACTAGCCATAGCACGATTTGTATAACTTCTATTAGATGATGAATATGTTATACGTCCACCTTTTCTATAAGAAGATGCTCTTGTAATAATATTAGATGATCCTAAAATACCGCCAAAATTATAATCTGAAGGAGTAAGACCTGTTGTTAATACTTGGTTACGCATCATATCATTTAATCCGCCCCAGTTACTCCATTGTGGTCTTCCGTTATAAAGCTTATTCATTTCAATACCGTTCATTAAAACTGAACCGTTTTCAGAATCTAAACCTCTTACTTTGAAGAATGAAGAACTAAATTCAAAAGCAGCTGTTCTTTGAAAAATATCTAATGAAGAAGATAGTAATCCAGAAATATTATCTGCACCACTTGTGTCGTCATTTAGCTCGTCGTCAGAAAGTGTAATTGTAAACATATCTTGCACGTCTGAAACGTCCAAGTCTAAAGTCATATCCGTAATATTCACGGTTTGTCCTTCGTTAACAATAATAGGATAACGTTTTGTTTCGTAACCTGTTTTTGAGATTTTTAAAACCTGTTCTCCTAATGGTACGTTGCTAGAGAAAATAAATTCACCGAAACCATTTGTTAAAGTTGATTGTTGAGTTTCTTCAATGGTAATAGTTACATCAGGGATTGGTTCTGAGGATGTAGCATCTTTTACACTACCTTTAATAATGGTGCTTTGCGCCATCATTGTAAAGGAAGAAAAAATTCCAAATAATAAAATAATTAAACTTTTTTTCATACCTAATTTTAAAGTTATTAATCTTTGTACATTAAATAAAAGTTATTTAAGGCGTGCAAATTTACATTATTTATAATAAATATCTACTTTTGGCTCAAGATTTGTAAAGTAATTAATGTTAACATAACATCTACTAAATGAAAAATTTAAAACTCACTTTAATAGTAATGCTTCTTTTTGCGTTTATAAGTACAAATGCACAGGAAAAGAAAAAGTATAAAATCCATACGGTTGCTTTTTATAACTTAGAAAATTTATTTGACACTATAAATGATACTACTAAGTATGATGAAGCAAGTCCTATTATGGAGCTAAATCAAGCTCTAAGAGCAGAAGCTTATGAAAAGAAGCTTAAAAATATGGCAAAAGTAGTTGCTGATATAGGTCTTAAAGACACTAAAAACTCACCTGCAATAATTGGAGTTTCTGAAGTTGAAAACAGACAAGTACTTGTAGATTTGGTTAATGACCCTCAGTTATTGAATAAAGATTATGGTATTGTTCATTTTGATTCTCCTGATAAGAGAGGAATTGATGTCGCTTTACTATATCAAAAAGCACTTTTTAAGCCTATTGAAACAAGCTCTCATGAGTTACTTATTTATGATGATTCTTCAAGAGAACGTGTATATACAAGAGATCAGTTATTGGTTAGTGGTGAATTAGAAGGTGATTTAATTCATATTATTGTTAATCACTGGCCATCTCGAAGTGGAGGCGAAGCAAGAAGTAGATTTAAACGTGTTGCTGCAGGAAAATTAAACAAGCGTATTATAGATTCTTTACAATCTATAGATCCTTATGCTAAAGTTATTACAATGGGAGATTTTAATGATAACCCTATAAATGACAGTATGAAAAAGGAGTTAAAAACCGAAGCAGACAAAGATAAAGTAAAGTTAAAAGGTGTTTATAACCCTTATGAAAACCTATATAAGAAAAAAGGTTTAGGAACAACTGGTTACAGAGATGCTTGGAGTTTGTTTGATATGATTTTATTCACGCAACCATTTTTAGAAAAAGACTATTCTTCATTTAGATTTTATAAAGCAGGAATTTTTAATAAGTCTTATTTAACTAATAAAGAAGGACGTTATAAAGACTATCCTTATCGTATGGTTGATGCCGGACTATCGGGTGGTTATAGCGATCACTTCCCTGTGTATATCTACTTAGTTAAAGAAATAGAATAAGCGAAATTGTGAAACTAAAAAAGCGTCTAAATACTATTTAGACGCTTTTTTTATATGTAATAAGTTGGGTTTTAAAACCAAAGGTTCCACGGAATTTTAGCCAAGACTAAAACTAAAGCTAAGGTATAAAAAATAGCTAGCATTTTAAATTTTGGTTTAGATGTTAATTTCTTTTTGTGCTTTGAATAGCCTATAGTTAATAACGCTATTGCAATTATCATAGTTAGTGGGTGTTCTACAATGAGATTTCTTAAAGCTTTGTTTCCCATTACTTCTCCCATACCTCCAACTTGTTCTATTACTGAAAAATAATCTTTCATAAAAAACAATACAATACCAATGAGCAATTGAATGTGCATTGTTATTAGTGCAAATAATGAAATTCTAAAATCTTTTGCATCAAATTCCTTGTCGCCAAAAAATTTAATTAGTGCATTAAATGTAGCAAGTACTAATACTAGAAGTACTAAATAAGCCCATGTTGAATGTATAAACTGTACAGTTTCCATAATAATAAGTTGATTAATTTCTGTAAAAATAAGGATTTAAGGGTGAATGTAATTACTCTGAAATTGTAATTTTATGTTTTAGCTCGTTTCCTAATTCGTCTATAACGGTGATGATATGGTTTCCAGAACTTGGAAGAATAGCCATGTCGTGAATGTCTTTTGTGCTTCCAATATATTCACTATCAACGTACCAATACAATTCTAGTTCAGGTTTCGAATGCGCTACTTTTAAGATTAACTCATTAATATTACCGTCAAAATCTTTTGGCAAATAAATAGTACTTTGTTGATTTGGGTAAATAAATTCCATGGGAGTTCCAATGGATTCAGTGCAATCTGCTCTGTAAGGTGGTAACGGTTTGTAAAACGGGTTTTTAGTTTTAAAATAATAGGCTTGTAAAGGAGGTAAAATAAACCAAGATTTATTTTTAATGTTTGAAATGGCTTCACATGAAGTGTTTACCTGAAACTGTTCAGAAGCATCTAAATGGACTAATTTATGATAAGGGCAAGGCTCGGTTTTCTTTCCGCTTGCTTGTATATAACGCATTTCGGTTTCATCGCAAATAGATGATGCACGATACCCACTTTTTTTACAGATATTAACTTCTAACATTTCGTCATATGGCATTGCAAACCAGTCGCTTTTTGGTAGTAAGTCAAAAACTTCAAACAAAATAGGTGCAGCTGCTTGCACTCCAACTAAACCAGGCCGTCCTTCTCCATCGGCATTACCAACCCAAACGCCAACCACATAGTCTTTGGTGGTTCCGATTGCCCAAGCATCTCTAAAACCAAAACTTGTTCCTGTTTTCCAAGCAATTTCCTGAGAAGAATCATAGTATTCCCAGCTTTCATCACTTTGTGGTCGGTTAACTTGTTTCATGCTTTCATAGGTGAGATAAATGGAAGCGGCATCAAAGACTTCTTTTTCTGTAGATAGTTTTCCGAAATCAACAGATTGTTTTGAATTGTAAATTGGCTGGCAAAATTCATTATTGAAATACTGACTAGAATTGGCATTAAAATGATTTAAAGTCGAAGACATAGCAGCATAACTTTTACACAAATCCCAAAGATTGCTTTCTGCACCTCCAAGTATTAAAGACAAGCCATAATGGTTGGCGTTGTATTTTAAATCTTTAAGTTGAAGCGCTTTGAGGTAATGATAAAACCGATCTAATCCAAACTCTTGAAGCATGTTAACAATAGGAACATTTAAAGAACGTGATAACGCTTCATTAGCATGTACAGCGCCATCGTAAGTTTGGTTATAGTTTTCGGGGTGATAACTTCCAAATTGTGTAGGTACATCTGCAATTAGAGTGTTGGGTAATACATCACCTGCATCTAACATGGCAGCATATAAAAAGGGTTTTAATATACTTCCTGTACTTCTGGGTTTGTCAATAATATCAACACTGTTTTGATGGGCTTTGTCTGTAGGCGAATTGCCCACGTAAGTTAAAACCTCTCTTGTTTTTACATCTAAAACCAAAACGGAAATATTATAAATTTCATTTTGTTTTAAGCGATTGTAATGTTGCTTTACAATGCTATTAGTTTGTTCTTGAAGCGCTATGTTAACCGTGGTTTTTACACGTTTACCTTTATGTTTTTTTGCTGTTTTTTGAAGTAAATGAGGTGCGATTTGTGGTAATGGATAGGGCTTTTGCGGTAAGCCTTCAGCAATAGATAGCTTATATGTAAGTTCGTCTATCGTACCATTTTTATGAAGCTTTTTTAGTAACCGATTGCGTTTTTCTAATAATCGTATTTGATTTTTTCCAGGATAGATTAAACTTGGAGCATTGGGTAAAACCGCTAAAGTGGCACTTTCGGCCCAAGATAAATTATAGGCATTTCGATTAAAATAACGCCAAGATGCTGCGTCTATGCCAACAACATTTCCTCCAAACGGAGCATGACTGGCATAAAGATTTAAAATGTCATCTTTAGACAATCTGAACTCTAATCGTGTGGCTAAAATGAGTTCTTTTAGTTTTTCAAAATAGGTACGTGATTGTCCTTTTCGAGATAATCGAATGACTTGTTGTGTTAAGGTACTTCCGCCTCGTTTTATAGTGCCAGAACTTAGATTACCTTTTAAAGCCTTAAAGATTGAAACCGGATTAAAACCAGGATGTTTGTAAAAATATTCATCTTCAAATTGAAGAATACAAGTTTTGAATTTTTCTGGAACACTATCATTAGCAGGAAATCTCCACTGGCCATCGTCGGCAATTAAGGCGCCTAATAATTCATTTGATTGACTTGTAATAACAGTTGCTGTTGGATCTTTAAATAATGTCTTTGGTAAACAAAAATAATAAGCACCTAAAAGTATTAAAACCACTAAGGATTTTATTTTATTTCGCTTAAAAAAATGAATTAATCTATGCATAAATAATTTACCGAACGCTTACTTAAAACTTGTTAAACAAAGTTATCTATATATTTAAAGCTGTTAAATGTTTTCTTGGACTTTTGAAATATTTATGACGCAACTTAAACTAAAAGTAAATTCATGTTGCGTTTTAATTAAAGTGAAGTAAATGAAAATAAGACTTGACAGATCTTAAACCTATCAAGTCTTATTTATATTAAACTAGCAGCCATTTGGCATATCAAATTCTATGATTTTTTCAGTGATATTATCTTCAAAATCGGTCAAGATGATTTTAAGAAAAACACGATTTGTTGCAACTCCAATAGGATAATCCTTCACATTTTTTATCGTCTTAAAATAGTCTAACCAATCTGCTCCACATTGGTCAATAACTTCGGTTTTTAAATCCTCTACAGAAGTGTCAATAAATTGTTTCCAATCATTTTCAGTATACGCTAATGTTTCAAAAGTATTAGATCTCGTTTGTTTTAATGGCTTCCATTCCGAATCAAAATGTTTCCAGTCATTAGCATCACATTTTTTATCTGCACTCATAAAAGAAATGCTATTTTCGTAGCGTTGAAAGATGCTCACGTGTTTATAATCATTATCAACCAAAACAATTTGTTTTTTTTCAGGTGACGCCCCTAAATCGACATGGATTGTTGTGGAGTCGGTTTGTTTTAAGTTATGAAGTCTTTTGTAATCGCTAGTCGCTAAATTCTTTATTTCAACATTCAATAGGTCTAAATCTAATCGAATAGTTTTAGAAATTTTTGTTGAAGATAAGTAGCCATTAAACACATAACCAATATGATTTCGGGTTTCAACTTTTACCCATTCTCCGCTTACTTTTTTTTCGCCATCAAGCACAACTAATTTTTTATCTGTTTTTTCAAGTACTCCAATGGCCTCGCCATAGGCTAATTTGCTTAGCATTTTGCCACTTACATCGGGTTGGTCTCTAAGGGATAATCCGCTTTCTGCTGCTACGTAAGCATTTTGTTGTGCTGTTACTAATGCGACAGTGAAGAGCATTCCGATCGCTAAAACCTGCTTTAAATTTTTCATAATTTTGTGATTTAAGGTTAAACATTTTTAGCGGTTTTGTTTCTAGGATTCTTGCCTTCCGGACGGCGAGTATTTAGTTTAATTGTTTTGTCATTACGAGGACGTTGGATGTGGCAATCTTATAAATGGTAACGTAATTGATAAACAGATTGCCACGCTATGCTCGCAATAACGTTTCTTCATAGCAGACCTGCTAGGTTTTTAAAACCTGCAAGGTCTCGTTTCATCGACTTACTTCTCAACAGTAATCCATTCTCCTTTGTTTCTTACCAAATAGTCATTATCATACATGGCTTCGGCTTGTGAGCCTGGTAAATAATAGGTGCCTAGGTAAGAGGCATTCAGCAATACGGTAAACGTTTTGGTACCATGTTTGCCTTTAGGATTCATATCGAAATAGAAATTCACTCTGTCATCTCTAATATCTGTGTATCTCGCTTGACTTACTGTGGTATCTCCAAAAGCTGTAAATCTTGTATTGACAATATCCCAACCTGAAGGGAAAATTTGCGTTAAGGCCACATCGTGTACATAGTCATTAGTTAAGTTGGAAATACTTACTGTCGCTACAAAATCTTGTCCTTGTTGAAGCGTTTTTACATCAATTTTGTTGCCTTGTAAATCTTTGTATACTGTTGAAATAGTAAAGCCACGTTGTTCTGCTAATTCTTCGCCTAATTTCAATTTACCAGAATTTAGTACTCTCACATAAACCAAATTGTCTTTTGCGTTAGTAATGGTAAGTTGATTAGTACCATCATTAATAGGAATACTGCGTTGCGCAATGGCATTTTTAGTATCTATAGTTTCTGATTTGCCATTGATACTATAAGTCAGTTTTAAATCTTTACCTCCATTTTTAACAACCATTTTCCCCATGGCTAATAAACTATAAGCCGTCGTTTGCGTACTCATCCAATTATTGCTTGATAAGTCTTTAGCAATGGTTTTCGCTAAATCTCTAGCTTTTGGGTTGCCCGTAATAATCATCGTTTCTAAAGCCATAGCTCTATTTCGATCTACTGAACCATAGGTGTAATAATTAGATTTAGACGGTTGGAAATTGATGTTTGCTGTTTTAGAAATCGCATCACTCGCTTCTTGTTGTCCTGCTAAAGCATAAGCTGCTGCTAATCTCCATTTAGCTTCGTTAGATAGTTCTTCAAACTCACGCAATCTATTCATGCTTGCTAAATCTGGGCTACCAGCTAAAGCCAAGGTGTATAAACGATAGGCTTGTGCCAAATCGGAATGATAAACACGATAGCTAGGTCTCCAATTTCTAGAGGCTTGTTTTTGGTACGCAATCCAGTTGCTCTTAAACGTTAATGGTAATACAAAGCCTTTTTTCTCAGCTTCAATCATAAAGTGACCGGCATAACTTGTACTCCAATCATTAGCGGTGTTTTCTCCCATCCAATAGCTCATGCCTCCATTAGGTTGTTGGAAATTGCCTAAACGTTTAATACCATTTTCAATATTACTTTGCACTTCTTTTTTCTTCTGAGGAGTTAAATCAAATATATCAGCTAAGAATAGTTGCGGGAACACACCAGATGTGGTTTGTTCTAAACAACCATGCGGATAGCGGATTAAATATTGCAATCTACCTGTAAAGTCCATTGGTGGTAAGGTTGAAAATTCTACCGTTGCTGAATTTGTTCCTACAACACCAAAGGTTGTGATATCTATTGTTTGTTTGGCATTGGCCTCTAATTCATTATCAATAACACGCGATGTAAACGGATTAGGATTCTCTACATCAATTTCAACTTTATAGGTTGATTTTTCACCGTTTCCTGTAGCGATGACTTCAATGGTATTGATGCCTTTTGCTTTGGTAACGTCCAATTCAAAATACACCATTTTTTCATCTGGTTTATCGAATCTTATCGATTGGGAAGTGTCGCCTTTTACGACAATACCATCACTTAATTTTAAGGATAGAGTCACGTTTTTCACTTTGTCTTCCATGGCAAAAACCGTCACAGGAAGTGTTACTTTTTCACCAGGACTCAATTTGCGTGGTAAAGTCGCTAACACCATTAATGGTTTTTTAACCTGAACCGATTTCTCGGCACTTCCATAAGCTTCTGTGGCATTATTACCTGCTACAACCATAGCTCTAACCGCACCAATATAATTTGGCATTTTTAGCTGATGCGTTTTTGTTTGTCCTTTATCTAAAAGGAAAGGCCCTAAATAGGTCACCACAGGTTTAAAACGGTTGGCTTTCTTGTTTTTTCCACCAGCTGCACTGCCATCTCCACCAATTGCGAAGACTTGGTCAATGCTTCCTGAATACGCTCCAATAACATCATCAAAAATATCCCAAGTTTTTACACCTAAAGCTTCACGTGCATAGAAACTATCCCAAGCATTTGGGGTTTTAAAACGCGTTAAATCTAACAAGCCTTCTTCTACAACGGCAATAGTGTAGGTCATAGATTTGTTGTTCTTTTCAGATACTTTTATCTCGTAAGATTGCTCCGGCTGAATCACATCTGGCATTTTAATTTGCGGCTCTAATTTTGTCGAAGGATCCTCAACCATCATAGGAATCACACCATACAAACGAATTGGTAAATCGTTAGAGGTAATAGCATGCGGTTGTAATAACGAAATATTAATAAACACGTTTGGTGCCATTGCTGAAGTTACAGGAATATCAATGGTAGTTTCGCCTGGCTTGGTTTTTACCCATTGGTGTTGTAGCACTTCTGAACCATTTTCTATACTTACTAAAGCACGACCTTCAGATCCTGAAGGGAAGGTTAATTTTGCCGTATCACCAACATTATAATTTTCTTTATCGGTTGAAAACACTAACATTTTAGCCGCTTCCTTATCGTTTGAAGGATTTGTAGACCACCAGTTTTTATAGAAATACGCCGTTCTTCCTGTGGCATGTCCGCTTACAGGATCTACCACTCTAATTAAGTAGCGTCCGCGTTCGTCTTCTGGGATTTTTAGTTTGAAATTTGCTTTTCCATTAGCATCTGTATTCACAGAAAAGGATTGCACAGGTCTGTGATAATTGCTCGATACGTAACTCGATAAGTTATCGTAAGACGAATTCCACCACCAGCGCCATTCGACTTTATAAACCTTTACTTCTAGATTTTTACGTTGAATAGGTTGTCCTTCAGCTGTAACTGTAGCCACATCAAAGGTGTGATTTTCATCTGTAAAGAATGAACCATAATTGTTGCCTTTTGGTGATTGTAACCCAACAAAACTTTCGTAAGGTGCATACGGCATGGTAAAAGCATCTAGTGAAAAATCACCTCCGTTTTCAAACGCTCGCACTAAAAATTGAGCCGTTAACATACCAGGAGCATTTTTACCGATATTTAATTTCGAGTCAATTGTAGCATGACCTTCTTCATCTAAATTACCTTCAAAAACATTGGTTTCTTCAGAATTGAATGTGCGTGTAGGGTCGTTAAAAACGTAATCTTTATAGCCTTTAAAACTTGTATAAGTTGATGTGAATTTTGCTTTTATTTCAGCTTTTAAATTTTTTGCTGGTGCGCCGTGTAACCAGGTCACATTTAAATCTCCTTGAAGTGGCTTGTCGTTGGTTAAAATATCATTTTCAAAATCGATTTTAATTTTTAATCGGTTTGGTTTTACGGTTTCAATTTTTAAACCTTTTGAAAAGGTTGCTCCTCCAACAGAAACCTTCGCGTTATAATTTCCGGTTTTATAGTCTGTTGAGGTTGGTACTGTGAAATCATAGAAATTATTAAGGTTATCTATAGAGATTTTTCTGTACACTAATTTTCCAACAGGATCTGTGATTTCTAATTTCACAGGATGACGCTTTGGTAGTTTGTTTGCAACATCATTCAACATAAATGTTAAAAACAAACTGTCTCCTGGTCTCCAAACACCGCGTTCTGCGTAGATGTAGCCTTTAAGTCCACGTTGTAATCGGTTACCAGACACATCAAATTTACTCAGTGATAAGGACATACCATCGTGTAATTTAATATAACTCACATTACTACCTTTAGTCGCAATCGCAAAAGCACCCCTGTGTTTAGCATCAATTTTTATAATACCATCTTTATTGGTAATGCCATTTGCTAATTCTTGTTGTTGGTAATTGTATAGTGTGACTTTTGCACCACTTTCTGGACTAGTTGTTAGAATATTCGTTATCGCAAATAGATAAGTATTATCCGCGCCTTGTTTCGCAATAATTCCAAGATCTGAACTAATTAAATTCTGAGACACCACGCGATTGCCGTAATTAAAATAAGAGTCCGTACAAGGATTGTCTCTATCTCTCCAACGGTAATTGGTGTTTCTGTAGCTATAGGTTAAATTGTCCCAATAGCGTTCTTCTCGTAAGTCTTCTTCTTCCTCAGAAAGATCCTCAGAAGCGTAGTAATCTTCCTCGTAATAATCGTCGTAGTAATCATCTTCATCAATGCTGGTCGTTTCGGCGTTTGATGAACAATCATAGAGGGAATAGTCTTTTTTGAAGCTTAACTCCACTCTGTAAATGGCACCAGGATCTGCTTTAAGGTATTTTGATAAATCAATACTGTAAGCTTTCCATTTTCCGGTGTTTTGATTTTCTTCTTGAATTAAAGTGATGGTCTCCTTTGCAATACGTCTACCTACTTTTTTAATAGCATATTGGTCGCCACTATTAAGGTTGTAATCTTGTAAAAATTGAAGAACGTTATCTTCAAATATTTTAATGATTCTGACATCGACTTTACTCAAGTTAACGGCTTCAAAATTGAATTTCAATTCTTTTGAATTTGGAAGAATACTTCCGTTGCTAATAAGTCGGACTTCAGGTTTTAATTCTTCAAAAGTTACCAGTTCTGAAAACGGTTTTTTTAATTTGAAACCATCGGTGTTTTTAATGCCTTTAAAGACATCGACTTGGATATCTCCAACCAATTTAGTGTCTGGATACACTCTTAGTACATTACCATCAACAATATATTTTGGGTTTTTAACACCTTGAAGCGATACCAATCCGGCAAAATTTTGCTGCTTTACTAAAGGATCTGAAAAGTTAAGTGATAAGAATTGTTCTGGACTCTGAACAACTTCTGTCGTTACAATCGTAAAATTATTTTTTCCAGGAATAGTAATAAAGTTTTCGCCTTTATTGTCCGCTTTTATGGCAGAGCCATCCCATGCGATATCAATTTTACTGTCTTCAACTAAACGGTTGATACTGTCTATTTTAAACTCGAAGAATTTTGAAGTTTCATTAGCTTCATTCCATACTAAGTTTAAAGATTTTGAGTTCTGATCAGCAGTGACTAATTTTTTAGCCTCATTAAGTGAAATCACGTCAGCCGATCGTAATTGCGCAAACATATACTGCCATTCTTTACTATACGATTGTAGGTTTTGAGTGGTAATATTGAAACTTGGTGTAATGGTTTTAAATTGAAACGTATAATCTTCAAAATCCTTTGGTATGGTATTATAAATTTCACCCAATTTAACGTTTACGGTATATTCTGTAGCAGGTTCTAAAGATTCATCTGGTGTAAACAAAAGCGTATGATTGTTCATGGCTTTTAATTGTCCTTGAACGTGAGGTGTTAATTTGATAAGGTCAGTTGGTAGTGTTTTATCTATTTCCCATCCGCTTACTGTATCTGAAAGCGTAATTTTTATAGGATCTGCAACAGATACCAATCCAGAAGTGGTGTAACTAATATAGTCTCTAAATTTAAAAATGTTATCCGTTTCAACAGGTTTCTTTTTACAAGAACTTACAAATGCGAGAATTAAGAGTAGGAGGAGGTGCTTTTTGATGTTCATGATGATGGATTTAAGTAAAAGATTCGATTATCAAGCAAAGGTAAGTGCTTTCTTGTTAAATAAGTACGCTTAAATTTTTAGTTTTAGACGTAGGTAAATTGTTAAATTGGTCTTAAAGTTAAGAATTATACTCAAATGAGTTAATGAAATTGGGATAGATTGTTTATGTGAAATTGGATTGTTTTGTCAATCCTGCTCATAGAGAAATACTAAAATGAGTACTGTTTTTAACGGTAAGAATGTGGAGGTAATTCGGCTCACGATTTTTTTCTAACCGCCAACCTATAAAACAATGAGAAACCCATTAATGAGGGAGATAATTTTGCTTATGACGTATTTTAGTTATTTGCCAGTTTTTCCTGTTTAGAAGAGATTGTATCTGATTTATCAAAAATTCTTAATCATTTTACACTTCTATTTCTTCATTTAGTAGCACAACTATTTGTGATATTTTGTTTAACACTTCTTCTTGGATCGTATATCTAAGATGCTCAACGGCAATTCTATTCATTAAATAGCCAAAATAGGCATCTTGTTTAAAAATAAAGTCAATGGCCATATTTTCTTTAGGGCTTTTAATGGTGTCTAAACCCACTTGTTTTCGAGCAGAAGGTAATTCTAGATGCGCATTTACCGGAGCACTTATATTTTGCATATTACTTAAAAGACTCATGCTGTTGTCTTGATCTTCAAATCCTAATTTTACAATTGAAAAATACTCGGCAAGCATTTTTCTAAGTTGGTTATTGCTTAATAACTCAGCGTTTCCTGTACTAATATAGGCATCGTAAGCTCCTGTTAAAAATTCAGCGCGATACCAACCTTGGGCACCATAAATGATAAAATCCTTTATAGAGTCGTTACTTGCACGAGGTATTTTACCTTCATACATTTTAATAAGTTCGCTACTTTTTCTAATCACATTTTTTTGCATGTACATCGTTTTTAGTAAACGATTTTTAGATTCTAATAAGTCGGTTTTTAATGATACTAATAATTTTTGCTCTTGTCTTTGTTGTTTTCTATTTTCATTCCAATTATTAATTTGAAGCGCAATAAGAATACCAATAACGACGAGGATAATTTCTCCAATGGCATAAAGTAAATATTTACTAAACTTATTTTCTGAGAGTAATTGCTGTCGTATGCGTCTAAAGAATTTTATCATTGAATAGCGATTTTTAATAATAAAGTATGTTATTTTTTCAATTCCTTATTAATAAGAATTTCAATTTCTTCCATATCAGATAGAATTTTCTTAAATCTTTTAAGACTTCCTTTTTCCGATTCAGCCTTCATATAATGGCACCTTTCTAATGTAATAAGAAGCTCAATTAAGTTTTTTTCTTCAAATACCCGTTCCCGTAGTTTGGGTTGATTTTGTATGTTTTTATAGGCAAATTCTGGACTCCCATATCTATTAGCTGCCATTGAACCCGCTTTGCCAGCTTCACCATTATTGTATTCAGAAGCCTCTTCTGTTTCTTCTTTATATTTATCTAAACGGATTAATTGTTCTCTAATGGTTGGTGGTATTAATTTGATGTCACCAGTATTCTGTAACGTATTTACTGTATTAGATTTGAATTGAACAGTATAAAGTTGCCAATCTAAATTTCCAGTTGCAGAAACTATTTCAATTATTGGTAAGTTTGGTTGATTATAGATGTCTTTAAAGGCTCTAATTTTTACCATATTTGAATCTATGGCTAAAGATGTCTTCTCTATATATGCTTTGTCATTCTCAAAATCTTGTAGTAATTGTTTATAATAAACTTGCCTTACATTTTCAGTTTTCCGTTCATCATTGAGATTGTTTAGTTGTAAGGCAATTAAAATACCTAGAACTACAAGCACAATCTCACCAATGGCATATTTAAGGTATTTGCCTATTTTGTTTTTTTCCATAAGGTCGTATCGTATTTTTCTAAAAAACTTAATCATAATATATTCCGCTTGTCATTCCGCACTTAATGCGGAATCCATTTTAAAGTTTAGACTTACTTGTGGATTAGCTGCGCTGAACCTAATGGTTTGTCTGTCTTCGCAGGAATGACAAAGTGTTTTGTTTTTCATTAGTGAGTTTTTTTTTCATGCGTCTATAAAATTTTATCATTGGTTAGTAATTGGTGTTAAGCCTTACAGCATGAATATGATTTACATTGTTGTGCTTTTGTTATCTAATTATCATCTTTTAATTCTGCAAAAATGGACTTTAGTTTTTTTAAGGATTCTATGGAACGTTCATAGGCTTCTTTATTTAGATTTAAAGAGGTTCGTCTTGCTAAAATATAATTCTGAAAATGGATTTCTTTGGCATAACTTTTTGCGGTTAACTGCATTTCAAAAAAGCTAACTTTTTTAACTAAAAAATCAGTGTAATAATTATTAAATCCTTCAAAATCTAAATTTTCACTGACTTTTATATCATTAAATGTTTCATAAGGTTTAGATATAGAGTTACGCAAGTTTAAATCATTAAACAATTTTAGGTCGCCAGAAAATTTCAAATTTTCATAGGTTATTGTTGATGGGTTAAAGTAGTCTGTATCCATTAGTCGAAATGCTTTTGGTGGTAATTTTGGGTTATCGTAGTCTTGGGTGTATAATATGTAACTTAAAGTATCAACTTCTTTAAGCATTTCTATTGTAAAATCTTTAAGCGCATTTAATCGTTCTATGTTGCGGTTGGCTTCATCTTCTAACTGAATGATATATAAATCGCGTAATTCTAAGTTGTTTTTGTCTTTTGCATTTTCGTTAATAGCTAATGCAATTAGAATTCCTATTATGACTAGTACTATTTCTCCAATGGCATAAATTAGATATTTACTGAATTTGTTTTCAGAGAGTAATTGCTGTCGTATTTTTCTAAAGAATTTAATCATGTTTAAATCTTTTCTAAATAATCATTTATGAGTTTAATTGTTGCTTTACCTTTTTCGTAATGGGTAACTCTAACTTTGTTAGAAAACAAAATATTCTCTTTTAGTATTGTAAAATCTTTAAGTGCTTCTTTTTTTTGATCTTCATTTAGATTATCAAAAAAGTGAATGATATCTTCATAAGTAATCGCGTTAGTATTTGAATTCCATCTAGGTGCCATAGAAGCCTCCCTTAAAAAGGCATTATCCGTATAATCATT
>Ga0193951_1000654_pt1 | contig 15533 bp, 15 predicted proteins | sample BB_2_MG_FD_140370 | JGI IMG/M metagenome (GOLD analysis project Ga0193951, IMG submission 140370) | Microbial mat bacterial communities from the Broadkill River, Lewes, Delaware, United States - BB_2_MG | ecosystem: Environmental > Aquatic > Freshwater > River > Microbial mats | place: USA... | reverse complement strand
GTAGAGATAGATGTGGCAAAACGTATGTATATAAAAGCTAAAAATTCTCAAGTTTTAGATCCTGTTGGAATACACTTTCATATAGGATCACAACTAACTGATCTAAAACCTATTTACGAAGCTAGTGAGATTGTAGCTGATATGGTTAGAAGTCTTCAGGCTATAGATATTGAGCTTAAGTTTTTTGATATTGGTGGTGGACTTGGAATCAAATATGATGATGAGACTACGATTGAACCATATGATTATGCACAAGCAATTTTAGGAACTTTAAAAGGTTTGGATATTACAGTTATTTGTGAACCTGGAAGATTTTTAACTGGAAATGGCGGATATTTCTTAACTAAAGTTCTTTATGAGAAACAAAACGGTGATAAAAGATTTGTTGTAGTTGATGGTGCTATGAATGATCTTGCACGTCCTAGTTTATATAATGCATATCATAAGATTGAAGCTGTTACAGATAACAAAGGTGAGTTAAGTAAAGCTGATGTTGTTGGACCTGTATGCGAGAGTTCTGACTTTTTTGCAAAAGATTGTGAACTACCTATGCTTGAACATAACGATCTGTTAGTTGTGCATTCTGCAGGAGCTTATGGTTTTGGTATGGGAAGTAACTATAACACTAGAAACAGAAGTGCGGAGGTTGCTGTAAAAGGCGGCGAAGTTAAGCTGATTCGTAAGCGTGAAACTTATGAAGACCTCATAGCACTAGAAAAAGAATTTTTAGGATAAAGATTTGTACTTCATAGATGTTCAAGGTACTTTAATCAGTGATGAAGATAAAACTCCTATTAAGGGTGCTGTTGAGTTTATAGATTATTTAAACAGTGAAAATATCCCTTATATGGTTGTTACAAACAACACTAAAAATGCTTCACGAGATTTTTATAACTTTTTATACAAAAGCGGTTTTAATTTTGAATATGAAAAGTACCTTGATCCTCTAATGTTACTTGAGTCACGTGTAGATAAGAGTAGCATAGCAGCATATGGAGCGCCACAGTTTTTGGAAACTCTTAAAAACATGGGCTATAAGTTTAACTATGAAGCCCCAAAAACAGTATTAGTAGCTATTAAAGAGGACTTTACATCAGAAGAGTTTGCTCAGATGATAGACTTTTTACTAGGTGGGGCAAAACTTGTTGGGATGCATGAGACTTCTATCTATGCAAAGAATGGAAAACGTTATCCAGGAGTAGGGGCAGTTTTAAAACTTTTAGAGTTTGCTACAAGTGTTAGTTATGACGTAGTAGGAAAACCAAGTTTAGCTTTTTATGAAGAGGGATTAAAACGTCTTAGGGCTCAAACTCCAAGTGCAGACTTTAATAGTATAACAATGATAAGTGATGATGTAAAAGGGGATCTTGGAGGTGCTAAAGATCTTGGTATGAAGACATACTTTGTAACAAGCGGAAAGTATAGGACTCAAGATGAGATAGTTCCATTTTTAGAGAAACATCTAAAACCGGATGAAGTTTATGCTGATATGGCAGATATTTTAGAACAGATGCAGTAGGAAAGTAAATATGAAGACATTAGATGATTGTCGTATAAAGATTGATGAGTTAGACAATAAGATACTTGAACTTTTAAACGAACGTATGAAAGTTGTTGAACGTGTTGGAGAGATTAAAAGTGATACAGGCGGAGCTATCTACAGACCTGAGCGTGAAAAAGCGATCATAGATCGTTTAAGCGCTAAGAGTAAAGAGGATGGTGGATTGCTAAACAAAGATGCAATTGAGGCTATATTTTTAGAACTTTTTGCAGTTTCTCGTAACCTTGAACTACCAGAGCGTATAGCATATTTAGGACCTGAGGGAAGTTTTACACATCAAGCAGCAGAGAGCCGTTTTGGTGCTATGAGTGACTATCTTTCACTTAGTTCTATTAACTCTGTATTTAAAACTTTAGAAGCTAAACGTGCAAAATTTGGAGTAGTTCCTATTGAGAACTCTCGTGATGGAATTGTTGGTGAAACACTTGATCTTTTAGCTAAGTCATCTGTAAAGATAGTAGCTGAGCTTTACATGCCAATACATATGTCATTCGCAACAAAGTGTAAAGACTTAAGTGAGATAAAAAAAATATACTCTAAAGATAAAGGTTTTGGTCAGTGTCGCGAATTTTTAAATGAACATGGTCTTTCAGATGCTGAGCTAATACCAGTCGAAAGTACAGCAAAGGCTGCAATATTAGCATCTGAAGAACCTAACTCTGCTGCTATTTGTAGTCATATAGCAGCTAAACTTTACGGAGTACCTATACTTTTTAACGATGTGGAAGATGAGATTGGAAGTTCAACTAGGTTTGTAATCCTTAGTGACTTTAAAAACGGAATCAGTGAAAATGATAAATCATCTATTTTTGTTCAACTAAAAGATGCAGTAAAAGCAGGTTCACTTGTACGATTTTTACAAGATTTTGATGATGCAGATATAAACATGTCTAAAATTGAATCAAGACCTTCAAAAGATAAAGGTGGATTTGGGTATTGGTTTTTTATAGATTTTTACGGTCATATAGATGAACCTAGAATTCAAAAAGTATTAAAACAACATGATGGAGAGATCACATGGTTAGGAAGTTATGTAAGGGGCGAAAATGAAATTTAACAAACATATAGAAAGTATAAAAACTTATGAGGGTGGTAAACCTATAGAATTAGTTGTGCGTGACTATGGTATAAAGCCAGAAGATGTTGTAAAACTGGCATCTAATGAAAATCCTAATGGATGTTCACAAAAAGTTCAAGAAGCTGTAAAAAATATTGTTGCAAATATGGCGCTTTATCCGGATGATTCGATGATGAAGTTAAAAGCAAGTTTATCAAAACGCTTTGATTTAAAAGATGAAAATATCATAATTGGTGCAGGAAGTGATCAGGTGATTGAACTTGCTATATCTGCAAAAGCAAACAGTTCAAGTAAGATTCTTACAAATGGTGTTACGTTTGCAATGTATGATGTTTATGCTAAGCATATTGATTGTGAAGTAATAAAAACAACTTCAACAGATACACATGATCTTAAGCAGTTTTATAGTTTGTATAAAGAACATAATCCTGAAATTATCTTTTTATGTACCCCTAACAATCCTACTGGAGATGCTATTGATGCTAAAGATATGTACGAGTTTTTGTCTAAAATAGATAACGAAACTCTAGTTGTAGTTGATGGTGCATATATGGAGTATGCAAAAGTAAAAGATACTTCAAAAGCTATTGAACCAAAAGATCTGATAGAAAAGTTTGAAAATGTACTTTATTTGGGAACTTTCTCAAAAGCTTATGGACTTGGTGGTATGCGTGTAGGATATGGACTTGGAAGAGATGATATTATAAAACAATTATACAAACTTCGTCCACCGTTTAATATAACTACGCTTTCACTTGAAGCAGCTTCAGTAGCACTTGAAGATGAGGAGTTTGTTAAGAGTAGTATTGAAATGAATTTTAGTGAGATGAAACGTTATGAAAATTTCGCATCTGAGCAAAAAATAGATATAATTGAAAGCTATACAAACTTTGTAACTTTGTGTTTTGATGATTCTAGAAATTCAACAAGTATAGCTGACTCACTTCTTAAGCGTGGAATGATTGTAAGAGATCTTAAGGGTTACGGGATGAATGCTATAAGAGTTACTGTTGGAAAGCACGAGCAAAACAGTAGATTTTTTGAGTTACTTTTAGAATATTTATAATGGGAATTTAATGGATTTTAAGGCACTTTTTTCACAGTTAGTAGTTTTATATGCAAAACTATCAAAAGAGCAAAAGATAATTATAGCAGCTGCTATTGTGGGTATAGTAGCTTTTTTGATTTTCTTAGTAGTATATACATCTAAAAGTACAAAAGATAATAAATACGAAGTACTTTTTGATAAGTTAAGCTCTTCAGATGCCGCTAAAGTTATTGAACAGTTGGAAAAAGATAACGTTCCATATAAATTAGAAGAAAATAATGTTATAAAAGTACCTAAAGGTGTAGTTTATAAGCAAAGAATATCTATAGCATCTTTGGGTATTCCAAAAGATAATGGTGTTGGATTTGAGCTTTTTAATGAACAGGAATTTGGTGCTACAAGCTTTGATCAAAATGTAAAATATATGCGTGCCTTAGAAGGTGAACTCTCTCGTACTATTGAAGCACTTGCTCCTATAGAGAGTGCTTCTGTGTCGCTAGCACTTCCAAAAGATTCTCTTTTTATAGAAAAACAGATAGACCCTACAGCTTCTGTTATGGTGCATATAGTTGATGGAAGAAGACTTACTCCTAAACAGATCCGTGGTATAAAAAACCTTGTAGCCTCAGCAGTACCAAAACTAATCAGTGACAATGTTATGTTAGTTGATGGTGATGGAGAAACTCTTGGTGATGAAGATGAGATGGCTCAAATGAGTGAACTCTCAAAAGTTCAGCAAAAGTTTAAAAATAAAGAAGAGAAGAAAAAACAGACAAAAATTATAGAAGTAATTTCACCTTTTGTTGGCGGTGAAGAAAAAGTACGTGCACAAGTTACTATAGAGTTTGATTTTTCTATAAAAAATTCTACGAGTGAAACATTTGACCCAGAAAATGTTGTAAGAAGCGAGCAGATCAGTGAAGAGGCTCGTGAGGGTTCAACCCCACCTGAAGTTGGAGGAGTCCCGGGAACGGTTAGTAATATTGGTCCAGTAGAGGGGTTAAAAAGTAATAATATTATTGAAAAATACTCTAAAAATACAGGTACTACTAATTATGAAGTTGGTAAAACAGTTTCAACTACAAAAAGTCAATTTGCAAGAGTAAAGCGTATTACAGCTGCAGTACTTGTTGATGGAAGATATAAAAATAAATTAGATGAAAATGGAGAATCAACAAAAGAGTTAGAGTATGAACAACTCTCACAAGCAGACTTGGATGCTCTTACATCACTTGTAGCAAGATCAATTGGTATAGATGAGACTCGAGGTGACCTTATAACAGTTCAAAACTTACAGTTTAAACGTACTAGAGGAGTTATAGAAGCTGATGAGATTAGTAAGTTTATGGAGTTTTCACAAACATATCTTAGTCCTTTTTCTGGATTGTTTAAGTATATATTTGTACTTATTTTATTACTTATTCTTTACAAAAAAGTTATATCTCCATTTGCTGAACGTATGCTTGAGGTTACTAAAGAGGAAGAAGAGTTTGAAAAACCTAATCTTGATATAGAAGATGATGAGGAAGAAGACCTTATTGAAAAAGTTCAGCAGATGCGTAAAAAAGTTGAGGATCAGCTTGGTGTTGGAGAGAATTTTAACGAAGATGAGTTAAAATATGATGTACTTCTTGAAAAAGTTAGAGGAATGGCAGAAGATGAACCTGAAGCAATTGCAGCACTTCTTCAAACATTACTAACTGAAGATCAGGTTATGGCAGATATGAAAGAACCATCAAGGGGATAGCAAATGAATTTAAATCAGGTACAGCAAGCACAATTTGATGAGATGAGTATAGCAGAGAAAATTGCTATACTTTTGTTGCAGTTAGGTGAAGAGGTAACTGCAAGTCTTTTTACAAATATGAATGTAGATACTATTACAGAGGTTTCAAAATATATTGCGAATGATAAGAGTATAGACAGAGGTGTTGCAACTGCTATTCTTGAAGAGTTTTATGCTATTTTTCAATCTGGTCAGTATCTTACAAGTGGTGGTATGGAGTATGCGCGTGAACTTCTTTATAGAACACTTGGTCCAGAAGAAGCTAAAAGAGTTTTAGAAAAGCTCTCAAAGTCTATGCAAGAATCTCAAAATTTTGCATATTTATCAAAAATCAAGCCTCAGCAACTTTCAGATTTTATTATTAATGAACACCCTCAGACGATTGCACTTATTTTAGCTCATATGGATTCAACAGAAGCGGCTGATACTCTTAGTTTCTTCCCAGATGAGTTAAGAAGTGAAGTCTCTATGAGGATGGCAAAACTTGGTGATATATCTCCATCGGTTATTAAAAGAGTATCTGCTGTGCTTGAGTCTAAACTTGAATCTCTAGCTTCATATAAAGTTGAGGTTGGTGGACCTCGTGCAGTTGCAGATATATTCAATCGTCTTGGTGCTAAGAGTTCTAAAGCTACATTATCTCAGATCGAACAACAAGATGAAGAACTAGCAACTGTGATCAAAGAGATGATGTTTACATTTGAAGATATTGCAACTCTTGATAAAACAGCAATTACAGAGATCCTTAAAGCAATTGATAAAAAAGAGCTTATGCTTGCTCTGAAATCTTCTCCTGAAGAGCTGAAAGAGAAATTCTTATCTGCAATGAGTGAGCGTGCTCAAGAAGCATTCTTAGAAGAGATGCAGTTCATGGGTGCTGTTAAGATGAAAGAGGTTGAGGGTGCTCAACGTAAAATTGTTGAAACCGTTAACGGACTTGCCGAAGCTGGAACTATTCAGATGGGTAATAATGAAGAGATGGTGGAGTAGAACTTGGCTAAGGTTATTTCCGAAGATAAATTATCAAAACATACAATGGACAAATATAAATTTAAAGTATTTTCCATGAATGCAGGTAGTAATGATGACTCTAATAACAATCAAGAAAAACAAGAAAGCAGAGAGGAAAACACTCAACAAAGTAGTAATGAAACTAGCCATAGAGAGGTTGATTCAAGTGCATTAAGTACAAGTTCAAAAGATTCTTTGATTGAGTCTTTAATGCAAAAAACAGATGAGATGAGTTCAAACTTTATAAAGCTTCAGATGAAGCTTGAAACTATGAGCGAAGAGCACAAAGTAGAACTTGAAAAGGTGAAAGAAGAATCATATCAAAAAGGTATAACATCTGGACTTGAACAAGCTAAAGCTAATTTAGAAAAAAGTTATGACAATGGAATAAAACAGCTTTCTTATTCTGTTGAAACTTTAGAAAAAAGTGCTAAAGAGTTTGAAGTAGCTCTAGAAGGTATAAAGGGATCTTTGATAGAAGCTGCTTGTGATATAGCAAAAGAAGTGATCTCAGTAGAGCTTTCAGAAAACTCAGATGAGATAGCTAAAATTTTATCTACTGAACTGTTAAATGAACTTCAAAGTGCTTCTAAAGTCAAGTTAAAGGTTAATCCTAAAAATCATGGAGCTATTTCACAGTCTTTAAGTTCTATGAAACATGTAGAGATTTTGTCTGATAATGCTGTTAGTGAAGGTGGTGTTATAGTGTTAAGTGATGCTGGAAATATAGATGCTCAGATTCAAAAAAGATTTGAAAGAGTAAAAAAAGCCGCTTTAAGTGGGTAATGAGTATATGGATATAAAAAATAAAAATATAAATGAATTAGAAAAAGTTTGTAGTGATATAAGAGATAGAATCTTAGATGTTGTAAGTACAAATGGTGGGCATTTAAGCTCAACATTAGGTGCTACAGAGCTTATAGTTGCTATGCATAAAGTATTTGATAGTAAAAAAGATCCTTTTATATTTGATGTGTCTCATCAGTCTTATGCACATAAGCTTTTAACTGACAGATGGGAAGAGTTTGAGAGTTTAAGAACTTTTGGTGGCATTAGCGGATATACGAAGCCAACTGAGAGTGATGATGATTATTTTGTAGCTGGACACAGTTCAACATCGATCTCTTTAGGTGTAGGAGCTGCTAAAGCAATAGCTTTAAAAGGTGAGTCAGACAGTCGCATACCTGTTGTAATGATCGGTGATGGCTCTATGACAGCTGGTATGGTTTATGAAGCTCTTAATGAACTCGGTGATAGAAAGTATCCTATGGTTATTATTTTAAATGATAATGAGATGAGTATAGCAAAGCCTATTGGTGCTTTAAGTAGAATGCTCTCATCTGCTATGGCTAGTCCATTTTATCAAAGATTCAAAAAAAATACAGAGAGTTTTGTAGATAATTTTGGTGAAGGTGCACATTATATAGCAAAAAGAATGGAAGAATCTTTGAAGCTTATCACGCCCGGAATTATGTTTGAAGAGATGGGAATAAACTATATTGGACCTATAGATGGACATGATTTAAAGTCACTTATTGAGACTTTTGAGTTAGCTAAGAAGCTTGGTAAACCTGTAATTGTACATGCCCAAACTATAAAAGGTAAGGGTTATGAAATAGCAGAAGGTAAAGAGGAAAAATGGCATGGTGTTGGACCATTTGATATTGAAAATGGGGCTTCTTCTAAAAAATCATCTTCAAAATCAGCTACACAAATATATACTGAATCACTTATGCATCTAGCTAAAAAAGATGAAAAAATAGTAGGAGCTACAGCTGCAATGCCAAGTGGAACAGGTTTAAGTGAACTGATTGAGACTTATCCAGAGAGGTTTTGGGATGTAGCAATTGCGGAACAACATGCTGTTACATCTATGGCAGCGTTAGCTAAAGAGGGTTTTAAACCTTTTTGTACGATTTACTCTACTTTTTTACAACGTGGGTATGATCAAGTTATACATGACACATGTTTGATGGATCTACCAGTTGTATTTGCACTTGATCGTGCTGGTATAGTTGGAGAAGATGGGGAGACTCATCAGGGTGTATTTGATATATCGTTTTTACGTGCAGTTCCAAACATGACACTGTTTGCACCTCGTGATGAAAGGAGTTTTCATCAGGCAATGGCTTTTGCTGCATCTTATACTCATCCATGTTCTCTTAGATATCCTAGAGGTTCATTTATAGAGACTGAATTAGCTGAATCTAAAGATTTTGAACTTGGAAAGTCACAACTTTTAAATTCAGCAAATGGTGATATCCTTTTCATAGGATACGGTGCAGGTGTTGGTCGTGCATATGAGACTTCAAAATTGCTTGAAGAAGATGTAAGTATATTGGATCTTCGTTTTGTTAAACCTCTTGATTTTGATATGTTGAAAGAACTAAGCAAAAAACATAAAAAATGGTATGTTTTTTCAGATTCTTCTAAAGCAGGAGGAGTAGGTTCGGCTATTTTAGAATTTTTATCTGATGAGAAGATATTAGGTGTAGAGTTAGTTAGTTTTGAATATGAAGACAAGTTTATAACTCATGGTAATACAAAGCTTGTTGAAGAATCTTTAGGGATACTTCCTGAACAATTAGCTAAAAAGATCTCAGACTAACTCTATAACTCCTGCAAACCTTCCGGTTTGTCCATCTCTTCTATAAGAATAGTACTTTTGATCACACGAACTACACTCAGGTGAGAGTTCAACATTTTTTTTATCAATTCCATGCTCTTTTAGTTGTTTAAAAATTATTTTGTTTACATCTAGATAAAACTTAGTATTTTTTCTCTCAACTGCATAGTCTAGGTTAAGATAATCTGCCTCTTTGACAATTTCAGCTCCTACTTCATAACAGTTTTTGCATATACTTGCACCAATATATACTTTTATATTTTCTTTTTTTGAACCATAATTATTTGTAAAACTCTCAAGCACATTTTTAACAATATTTTTAAATGCACCTTGTCTTCCAATATGGACTGCAGCTATCACTCCCTTAATATGATCAAAAAATAAAACAGGTGTGCAATCAGCTACCATAACCATAAGTGGAGTATTTTTTTTATCTGTTATTAATGCATCGCAAGTTGGTGGATTTGAAAAGTTGTTTTGCTCATTAACTATATGAACTTTGTTTGAGTGAATCTGTTTCATATGGATTAGATTGTCGAGGTTATAGCCATGTTTTTTTGCAAGTTTTTTATGGTTTTGAATCACTTTTTCTTTATTGTCATTTACATGAAAAGCTAGATTACCATCTATTTTTGAAGTGAAAAAAAATTTACTCTGATATAATGACATAAATAATTATATCTTAAAAGGTTTTGTTTTGAGTAAATTAAGTTTATACCCACCTATGTTAGATGGAACAAGTACAGAGGAAAAAAGATCAGAGATTCTTGCTTATTTTCATAACACGTATGATCTTTTTGAGAAAATTTTTGATGTTTTAAAAGATGATTCTGTATTTTATAAAAAGAGTGAGCCGACACGTCATCCTATGATCTTTTATTTTGGTCATACTGCTGTATTTTTTATAAACAAACTCATAAATATGAAGGTTATAGATAAAAGAATAAATCCACATTTTGAATCAATTTTTGCCGTAGGTGTTGATGAGATGGAATGGGATGATCTTGATGAGTCAAGATATAAATGGCCTGAAGTATCAGAAGTTAGAACTTATAGAGATGAAGTGAGAAACTTAGTAGATAAACTTATAAGAGATATTGATTTTTCACTTCCAATCACTTGGGATAGTGATATGTGGATCATACTAATGGGGATTGAACATGAACGTATACATGTAGAGACATCTAGTGTTCTTCACCGTCAAATGCCTCTTAAGTTCATAAAAGACTCACAAGATTTTAATATATGTTGTGAAACTAAATAAATAGTAGAAAACTCCTTAGTTAAGATTCCGAAAACAACTGTAAAGCTTGGTAAAAGTTTTGATGATAATTATTATGGCTGGGATAATGAGTACGGAATACATAAAGAGAATGTAAAAAGTTTTAAAGCATCAAAATACCTTGTATCTAATGGCGAGTATATGGAGTTTGTAAAAAACGGTGGCTATGAAAACAGTGAGTTTTGGTGTGATGAGGGTAGAGAGTTTTTAAGACAAAGCGGTGTTAAACATCCACCTTTTTGGATACAAAAAAATGATGGTTATAGTTTTCGTACACTTTCAAAAGAGATAGATATGCCACTATCTTGGCCAGTTGAGGTAAATAATCTTGAAGCTATGGCTTTTTGTAGATACAAGTCTAAGCAAGACTCAAAAAGCTATACATTGCCTAGTGAAGCTGAATATGAAGCTATATGTGCTTATGTAGGTGTAAGCGGCATTCAAAGTGAACTTTATGCAAATCATAACTTTGATATAGCTAGTAGTGTACCTGTAAATATAAATGAATTTGTAAGTGAAGATGGGGACACTATATATGATGTTGTTGGAAATGTTTGGCAACATTCACGCACTCCTATAAGACCATTTGATGGTTTTAAAGTCCATGATGCTTATGATGACTTTACTACACCAACCTATGATGAGAAACATGCACTTATACTCGGTTCATCTTGGGCTAGTACAGGTAATCTAATTATGAAAAAGTCACGCTATGCTTTTAGACGCCATTTTTATCAACATGCTGGTTTTAGGTATGTAGAGACAGACTCTAAGTCTGAGAAGAAAGAGAATATCTATGAAAGTGATGAGCTTGTTTCTCAGTATTGTGATTTTCAGTATGGAGATGAGTATTTTGGTGTTAAGCACTTTTCACTATCATGTGTAGATACTGTAATAAAGCATATATCTTCAAGTAAAAAAGTACTTGATATTGGTTGTGCTACCGGTAGGGCTAGTTTTGAGCTTGCAAAGTACTTTGACAAGGTAGAAGGGATCGATTTTTCAGCTCGCTTTATAGGGGTAGGAACTAAACTAAAAAAAGATGGCTACATAGCATGGAAGTCTAAAACAGAGGGTGATCTTACAGAAGAGAAAAAAGTTACTTTAGATGAGTTGGGTTATAGAGGTCTAGAAGATAAAGTTACATTTTGGCAAGGTGATGCATGTAATCTAAAACCAAATTTTACAGGTTATGATCTAGTTCTTGCAAAAAACCTGATTGATAGACTTTATGAGCCAAAGCTTTTTCTACAAAGTATTAAAAAGCGCATTAATACTGGTGGTATCTTAATGCTTACTTCACCATATACATGGCAGGAGGAATCTACTAAAAAAGAGTTTTGGATAGGTGGATATGAAGATAGTAATGGCAATCCTAAAAACACAATAGATGGTCTTACAGATATTTTAAAAGATGAATTTGAGCTTTTAGAATTAAATGATATAGAGTTTGTGATCAAAGAAACAAGCAGAAAATTTCAACACTCAATTGCGCAGGTTAGTATATGGAAAAAGAAGTAAGGTATAGTTTTAAACACTCAGCATGTAGAAAAGATACAAATGCAGAAAAGTATAGATTAAGAGAGAAGCTTTTTGGTACTAAAGATATAGAACCTGTATGGGTAGCTGATATGGATCTTGACACGCCTGACTTTGTTTTGAAGGCTGTTAAAAAAAGATTAGAACACCCTGTATTTGGTTATGAAGAGATGCCTAAAAGTGCATATATGGCTCAAATTCAGTGGCTATATAGACACCACGGGATAAAGTATGAAATAGAGGATATGTTCTATTCCCACTCGGTTGTAGCATCTATGAATGCTGCTATAAAAGCTTTTAGTAATGAAGGTGATAAGATTATAGTTCAAACGCCTGTATACCCTCCATTTTTTCACTCTGTTACAAATCTGGGAAGAGAAGTTTTAAATAATCCTTTGAAAAAAGATACATACAATAGCTATACATTTGATATAGAAGATCTTAAGTCAAAAATAGATCAAAACACAAAGATGCTACTTTTATGTTCACCTCATAATCCTGTTGGACGTGTATGGAGGCGAGATGAGCTTGAAGAGATTCTAGATGTATGTTTAGAACATAATATAGTTGTGTTTTCAGATGAGATACACTCTGATCTTGTATATGGTAAAAACAAACATATACCTTTTGCTTCATTAAAAGATAGGGCAAAAGAGATAACTGTAAGTACATATGGTGTAGGAAAAACTTTTAACATGGCAGGTTTTGCAATTAGCACTATAGTCATTCAAAATGCTGCTTTAAAAGAGAAGTTTAAAAAAGTGCACTCTGAGATACATTTTGCTGAAGGTTCATCGCTATCTCATGTAGCTTTTGAGGCTGCATACAAACAAGGTGATAGTTGGCTTGTAGATTTAAAAAATCATCTGTATAGTAATTACAAAAGCTTAGATGATCTATGTAAAAAGTATCCAGAATTTATAAAGTTAACACCGATTGAGGCTACTTATTTAGCTTGGTTGGATTGTAGAGGTTTTGGGTTTAAAAGCAACAGAAAACTAAGAGAGTTTTTTGTAGATGAAGCAAAGCTTGGATTAAATCCTGGAATTAGTTTTGGACGTGCGGGAGATGGATATATGCGCTTGAATTTTGGGGTATCCTCTGATAAAATGTCAAAGGTTATTTCACAGTTGGAAGCCGCACTTAAAAACAGGAAAAAAAATGGTTGAAAACATCGATTGGGATGAGTTTAAAGAATACCGTTTAACTTCAACTAAAAAACAGGATAATTTTTTAATGATGCTTGATTTTTTAAAGAGTTATTATAATCTATATAACATATTTGATATCTATGATACTATGGCTAATGATGAGTTTACAAAGATGATGTTAGATAAAAGAGATATAACTGGACCTGATGGTTTGGAACAATACCTTTTTAAAGCAGTTTAATTGTCATTAGAAAAAATAGAAAACTTTTTAAGTGATCACCACGTTTTAAGCCTGGCTACAAATGGCGATGATGGTTTGAATGTATGTAATCTTTTTTATGCATATGATCAAGAAGATGTCAGTTTTGTAGTAGCTAGTTCAGATGATACTAACCATATAAAAGATGTGTTAAAAAATAGTTTTGTTGCAGGAAGTGTTGTTTTGGAGACTAAGACTGTAGCAAAGATCCAAGGTCTACAGTTTAAAGGTGAGTTTAGTGTTTTAAATGATCAAAGGTTAAAAACACTATATTTTAAAACTTTTCCATATTCAATTGCACTAAACCCTAAACTATGGAAGATCAGGGCTAATTACTTTAAATTTACAGATAACACTTTAGGTTTTGGAAAGAAACTTATTTGGGAAAGAGACTAAGAACTTTTGGCAGGTTTTTTTTCTATAAACTGCAAACAATCACTTCCAGTGCTTTGAAAAACAACCATTGATGGAATCTGCTGTGATTTAAATCCATAAGCTCTGCATCCATGAGGTTTTCCAGCTTGCCAAGTAACAAAATAGTGTGCACATCTTCTACAGTTAATTCTTTTCATAACCGAAATTTTATCATATTTAGATACAATTATTTTACTAAATCAACAGATATAAAAGATTAATAAAAGAGAGATTTATAACTATGGATAAGATATTAATAATGCTCCAACTCCAAAACCAGTTGAATGATTCAACAAATGGTGAAAACTGGACTAAGGGAGTTACAAAAAATGATAAAGTGATCAACTGGAAAAGGTGCATATATATGGAGTGTGCAGAGATGATAGACAGTTTTTCATGGAAGCACTGGAAAAACATAGAAGCTGAACCAGATTGGGACAACTTACAGATAGAAGTTGTAGATGTATGGCACTTTATAATCTCCCTTGCTATAGAAAATTATGATCTTAACATGCGTGGTGGCGTTGAAGATCTTGGCATAGATATATCAAATATGGATAGTTTTGAAAAAATAAACATTCAAAATAGTGAGTTTGCTACTCAAGATGAGGTTATTGAAAAAGTTGAGAGTATTATGTATTTAGTACTTTCAAAAGATGAACTTGACTTAGAACTTTTAATCTCTGAATTTTTTGATCTAGTTATCATGAGTGGTTTAGACCTTGATACACTATATAAACTATATGTTGGTAAAAATGTACTTAATCAGTTTCGCCAAGATAATGGTTATAAAGATGGTTCATACATAAAAGTCTGGGATGGACAAGAAGATAATGTAGTTATGAAAAAAGTTTGGGAAAAAGATAGTGATATTAAACCTGATGCATTATACAAAGAACTTTCAAAAGTTTATTTAGCAATTAATAAGAGTTAATGAGTAGTTTAATTGAAGTTAATAATCTATCTTTTGGTTACACAAAAGATAACCTTCTTTTTGAAAACTTATCGTTTAACCTAAAAAAAGGTGAAATTAAATCTGTTGTAGGTCAAAGTGGAGCAGGGAAGAGTACTCTTTTTGAAATAATTTTAGGAAATATAAAACCTATAAGTGGAAGTGTTAAGTGTAAAAGAGCTTCACAAGTTTTTCAAGACCCTTACAGTTCATTTCATCCTAGTTATAAGCTAATAAGTCAGATACAAGATGTAGCTTCAACAGAAAATATAAAAGATGAATTGGATATTTTAGAACTTGATTACAGTCAGCTTTTAAAACTACCTCATGAACTCTCAGGTGGTCAACTTCAACGGGCTTCCATTTTAAGATCAATACTGATGAAGCCTGAAGTTTTATTGCTTGATGAACCGACAAGTGCGCTAGATAATGTAATCCAGCTAGAAGTTATGCAAAGTTTAGTCAAAAAGTTGGACGAGATTGGGATGCTACTAATTACACATGACTTTGAATTAGCACAATGGTGCTCAGATGAGATTATACAAATATAGACAGGAAAAATATATATGAAATATATAGTAGCAATACTAATAATAACAACACAACTTTTGGCAGTTGTATCGATAAAGCCAGTAGAGATAGGTGATAAAGCAGGTTTCTCAGGAGGAGTTGAATTAGGGCTTGATACAAAACGTGGTAATACTTATAAAGATTCTTATAAAGCTTCTGCAAATTTGAATTATGACAACAATGTAAGTTATGTAACTTGGTTTACTATCTCAGGTGAATACGGAGAGGCAAATGAGATAGAGGATACAAATAAAAT
>Ga0193951_1000652_pt1 | contig 15556 bp, 12 predicted proteins | sample BB_2_MG_FD_140370 | JGI IMG/M metagenome (GOLD analysis project Ga0193951, IMG submission 140370) | Microbial mat bacterial communities from the Broadkill River, Lewes, Delaware, United States - BB_2_MG | ecosystem: Environmental > Aquatic > Freshwater > River > Microbial mats | place: USA... | reverse complement strand
TAACTACCAACCGAGGCATACTATGCATAAAATTTTATCACTAACAATAACACTAACCTTACTACTAATTACCTCAAATGCTGTTAAGGCGAACAACAATAGCAGCAAAGACCTTTATCAAAATCAAATAATGACAAAAGGCTTAAATCATTTAGGCTTAACAGTAAAAAACCTTCAAGCGTCAGCTGACTTCTTTATTAATACCTTGGGCTGGAAGAAAGCAGGTGGCTACCCTGACTATCCATCAATATTTGTTACCGATGGTGAAATTTTTCTAACACTTTGGCAAACAAAAGATGTAGAAAATACCGTTGCCTTTAACAGAAAGAATAACGTCGGTTTACATCACCTTGCTCTAACCGTGGCAAGCGAAGAAATATTATCTGAGTTACACCGCAGATTTAAACAAGTACCAAATTTAATCATTGAGTTTGCCCCAGAATTAAATGGTAAAGGGCCAACAATACACATGATGATTAGAGAACCAAGCGGCAATCGTATTGAATTTTCCTACACTCCAGCAAAATGATAACACTAAATACTTGTTACATTTTTTAATATGAAGACATATTCATTAACAGTGATGTCATGTAAACTAACGGCTTACTCTTTATTGATGGTAATGATTAATAATTAAACAACCTTGAACATAATAAAATGGGCTAGCGTTGAAATTAAAAATTATCTAAAAAGTATTCGCGTAAACACCAAATTAAATATATAAACAACATATACCATGACGACTTTCGCAGAAACTATTTCACAAGGTGTAATGTGTATTTACGCAACAAAGTTGATTCGAAAAATCATATAAAACATAGACTCGTCAAGTATAACGAGAATAACAATAGCATTATAAATGTGCAGGAATACATAAAACATGATGAGAGCGCAAAAAAGAACATCATTTCAAATTATGACTTCAACTGTTCATGCTCTGTTAATGCGAGAAATAAAAACACGTTTTGGTGCTAATCGTTTAGGCTATTTTTGGGCTATTGCCGAGCCAGTAGCACAAGCATCAGTGATGGCACTAATCTTCACCTTACTAGGGCGCTCAAGTATTTCTGATATTCCTATTGCGTTATTTCTTTTTACTGGCATTTTACCATTTAAGTTTTTTAGTAAACTAATACCTCAGGTTGGCGCAGCCGTCAGCGCTAATAAGGCTTTATTTACTTACCGACAAGTAACCGCTATCGACCCGATAATTACCCGGGCACTAATAGAAACTGTCACTTTCATTATTGTTTACGTCATAATACTTAGCACAATGGCTTGGCTAGGCTTTGAGGTATTGCCCGATGATTTATTAGCACTCTTGGCCGCTTGTTTTTTATTATTGACCATGGCTTTGGGTATTGGGTTATTACTGTGTTGTGCCGTAACATACTGGCCAGATGCTGGTAAGCTGTTTGCTATGATTATGTCACCGATGTTTTTTATTTCAGGGATTTTATATTGCGCTACCATGATCCCTGAACAATATTGGTATTTATTTAGTTGGAATCCTATATTCCATTTAATTGAACTAAGCCGAGATGCATTTTTTGTTTCGTACACAACACCCATTGGCGATTGGTACTTTGCCAGCTCAATAGCCTTAACGAGCATTGCACTTGGCCTAATGGCGTTTAGAATTAACCGTCACCGATTTATTAATTAAAATGAAATTTCTTATATTAGACTTTCTTATCATAGGTTTTACGAGCTCATGATACATTTTGACAATGTCAGTAAATATTATGCAACAAAGCAAGGACGGCATTACGTTCTTAAAAATGTTAACTTAACATTACCGACCGATCGTAATATTGCGGTACTAGGCCCAAATGGTGTTGGTAAATCAACATTAATAAGAATGTTAGGTGGTGCTGATTTCCCCAGTAAAGGAAAAATACATTCACCTGAAAAAATATCATGGCCGTTAGGTTTGCAAGGCGGCTTACAAGGCTCGATGAGTGCTCGTGAGAATGTCCGTTTTGTCGCCCGAATACACGGTTATAAAAATACTAAGCCAATCGAGAAATTAGTCGAAGATTTTGCTGAAATTGGTAAATTTTTTAATGAGCCTGTTAAAAACTACTCTAGCGGTATGAAAGCACGTGTTGCTTTTGGGTTGACCATGGCCTTTGATTTTGATTTTGACGTATTACTGATCGATGAACTGGGTGCGGTCGGTGATGCTAATTTTCGCCGAAAAAGTGAAGCGCTATTAAAAGAAAAATTTGAAAAAACTAAACTTATTATGGTGAGTCATTCCTTAGGTGAACTGCGTAAAAACTGCCAAGCGGGATTAATTATTATTAACCAAAACCTTAAATATCATGCAGATATTGAGTCTGCAATTAAAGAATATAATGAATATTATGTCAAAACCAAATAATCACAACTCAAAAGAAGAGCTTGGCTCGGTTGCACGTAAAGCACGCAAGCTTAAGCGTGAGCCATTACAATTTATTGCTGACTCTAAAGCTTATATCAAAGCAAAGAAAACCGCCTATTACACCGCGGCAAAGCTCGGCTCGTTTATTATTGTTCTTGTGGCAGTAATCGCCATTATCGCTTATTACACCCTAATTGCGTCACCGCGTTATGTTAGCGAAAGTCAATTTGTGGTAAAAGAAATAGGCTCAAACGACATTCCACTGGCGGGTTTAATGTCTATTGCCAGTAGCTCACCAGGTGTGCGTGACGCTTTAATTTTGCAAAAATATATTCAGTCACGCTCGATGGCGGTCGCCCTTGAAGAAAGTGTCGGTTTAAAGCAGCATTATCAAGCCACTGACTGGGACTGGTTTAGTCGACTGACTGGCAATGGTAGTGTTGAGCAGTATCACGCCTATTATCAAGATCATATTCTGGTCCATTACGATGAAATGTCAGAAGTACTCATGGTTGAAGTACAAACCTTTGATGCTGAGTTCTCATTAAAAGTGGCTAATGAAATTATCGCACTAAGTGAAACCTTAATTAACCAGCTTGGGCAAAAAATGGTAACTCAGCAATTAGACTATGCCCAGCAAGATGTTAACCGCGCTTATAACGAGCTAAAAAAATATCAAAATGAACTGATTAATTTTCAAGATAAATTCAAACTATACAACCCTGAAGAACAAGGCAGTGCCATAGTATCAGCGATGAACGCCCTTGAAGCAAAAATAATAGAAGAAGAAACTAAACTTAAATCGTTATCGTCTTTTATGCGTGCCGATTCTGCTGATATAAAAGCCATAAATAGAAATATAGACGCATTAAAGACACAATTAGCGCAAGAAAAAAACCGTTTAACTAATCAAGAACAACAATCGTTAAATAAAATAAATTTAGATTATCAAGAAATTAAGTTAAATAGCCAGCTAGCCGCAGACCTTTATAAATCGACCTTAGCAAGCTTAGAGCTGATTCGTAGTGATGCTTTTAGAACGCTAAAACATTTACTGGTAATAGAGCAGCCCATTTTAGCGCAAGAAAATAAATACCCACGTCGTTTATACAGTATTTTTACCTGGTTTATCGCCATGCTTTTAGTCTATGGCGTATTAAAAATGGTAGTGGCCGTTATTAAGGAACACAAAGAGTGAAAAATTTGTTTATAAAAAGCATCGCCAGCGCGCTAATGCTAGTGCTAACCAGTAATATTGCTTGGGCTGCGGTAACCATCAACAAAGATGATAGCAATGAAGTTAAGCAAGCAATATCACTGACTAGTGATAACAGTAATGAAAATAACAATAACAAAAGCGAAAATGCTAACCACAATAGTAACAGTAACAACGCTAACCAAGCTTATGGCCAATGGTTATTTACCGGTGGCTTTAAAGAAAATTCATTTGTTGGCAGTAACCCAAATTATAAAATCACCCAAGGTGATAGTTTGCTTGTGCAATTATGGGGTGGCATCGATTATCAAGCAGAAGTAAAAGTTGACCCTCAAGGTAATATCTTTATTCCTAAAGTTGGCCCAATTAAAGTATTAGGGGTTAGTAACGCAGAAATTAATAACGTGGTATTAAAAGGCATAAAGCGCGTTTATAAATCAAATGTTGAAGCTTATGTTAATTTAATGTCTAGCCAAACGGTAAAGGTATTTTTATCAGGGTTAGTAAACAAACCTGGCTTATATGAAGGACAAAGTGCTGATAGCATTTTACGTTTTATTGATCTTGCTGGTGGTATAAAAGCTGAACTTGGCAGTATGCGCCATATTGAAGTAAAACGAAATAACCAAACAAAATATACCATCGACTTATACGACTTTATTCAACATGGCACTATGCCCGCTATTCAATTACAAGAAGGTGACGTAATTTTTGTTGCGGCTAAACATGGTGACATCACCATTGAAGGCGATGTTGGCTTTAGTGGCACATACCAGCTAAAAGAAGATACTGCTAAATTAAGTAATATCTTAAATGCGGTTATTACCAAGAAAAAAGCCACCCATATTACGGTGATTGCACCAGAAAATAATGATGGTGAAAATGAATTATCAGTACAACAATATGCCATGGGTGAGGCGCTGACCAATAACACCATTGAAGTCAAAGCCGGCTCACTTATTAAAGTATCTTCACAGCTACGCGCCAAAAAAATTAGTGTTGAACTCATTGGCGAGCATAACTCTCAATTTGAAATTGTATTGCCTTGGGGGGCAAGTTTAGCGGACTTATTGGCTGATGTTGAATATACCAAGCTCTCTAATAAAGACGCTATTCAGTTATTTAGAGCCTCAGTAGCTACACGCCAAAAAGATATGCTACTGGCTTCTTTATCAGCACTAGAGCAAAGCGTATTAACCGCGCGTTCACAAACCAATGAAGCCGCACAATTACGCTCAGCTGAAGCAAGCACTATATTACAGTGGATTGAAAAGGCAAAACTAGTAGAGCCCAAAGGCCAAGTATTATTATCTGACGGCTACAATGCTTCGCAAATTATTTTACAACAAGGTGACCGCATTGTGGTACCAACGAAACGTAACTTAGTCATGATCCATGGTGAGGTGCTCTTCCCTACTGCTATCGCTTACAACAACCAGATGAATATTAATGAATATATCGCTAAAGCCGGCGGTGCTACTGATGATGTAGATAATATGAATATATTAATCATGAAGCCCAATGGCGACTTTGTTGATGTAAACGAACACTTATACAGTAAAAAACAGATTAACCCAGGGGATGAAATATTTGTGTTAGCGAAACCTGATGCTAAATCATTCCAGTTAACTAAAGATATTACCCAAGTGATGTATCAAATAGCTGTAAGTGCGGCTGTGATATTAGCACTCTAAAATATAAGTTTTAGAAATGCATATAACTAGGAAGTAAAGCTAGACCTAAAACAGTTTTATAAAGACTCAAATATTTATTTATAAACAAGGATTTTTTTTGATTGATACTAAAAATGAACATATATATAAAAACAAAAAATATGTATATATAAATAATCATAGTGAACACTTGATCATTGTACTCAATACACACAATCAAGGTGATCGTTATTTTGGCTATAAAACTTTAGCGGAGGGAGAAACTGATGTCGATTTATTGTTTTTAGTTGATGCTAATAATAAGTATTATTTAGATAATGATAAAGGTAAAACTTATCTTGATTTAATAGAGAACATCATAAAAAATTACGATTTAGAGAAAGTGTCAATTTTTGGTACTTCTATGGCTGGTTTTGCTGCATTGCACTTCGCTATGGAATTAAAATTAAATGTTATAGCAATAAACCCTCAAATAAATTTATCTTCAGCTGAAAAACTAGCATGGCCAAAACTTAGAGATACACTATCTAACTTAGATTCTCATTATGATTTGGAGAGTTCAATTATTCAAAAATATTCAGGACAATCAATATTTTTAACATTTGGTCAACATCGATTAGATAAGCAGGCTTACAAAGAATTTATTGCTCTAAATTTAGCTAATGTTTCTATAATAGTACGACTAATCGATAGTATAGAACATAAATTTTTCTTAAATGACTTATTACGTATAAAAGATATTCATTTCTTAGGGCTCGAAAATCGCCGCTTAAGCCATTTTTTTAGTGCGTAACTCTTGTGTAACTAGTAAGGGCTATCTAAATTTGGCTAATATCAAAGAAAATAAGGTTATAGAATAAATGCAAAGCTATGAAAGTATTTCAAATAGTAATAAATTCTCTCTTTTTGGCGGCATTAACGTACTAGAATCACGTGATTTCGCCATGAAAACCTGTGAAGAATACGTTAAAGTAACCGAAAAACTCGGCATTCCTTATGTATTCAAAGCTTCTTTTGATAAAGCTAATCGTTCATCGATTAACTCATACCGTGGCCCAGGTATGGAAGAAGGTTTAAAGATTTTTCAAGAAATTAAAGAAACATTTAATGTACCAATCATTACTGACGTACATGAACCGTATCAAGCAGCACCTGTAGCTGAAGTAGTTGATATTATTCAACTACCTGCATTTTTAGCAAGGCAAACTGATTTAGTTGTCGCTATGGCAAAAACTAATGCGATCATCAATATAAAAAAGCCACAGTTTTTAGCAGCTCATGAAATGCGTCATATTATCAATAAGTTTAAAGAAGCAGGTAACGATAAAATATTATTGTGTGAGCGTGGCTCTTGTTTTGGTTACAATAACCTAATTGTTGATATGCTAGGCATGAATGAAATGAAAACAATGGCACCTGTTATTTTTGATGCCACTCATGCTTTACAACAACCCGGTGGCCGTGAAAGCTCTGCGGGTGGTCGACGCGCTCAAGCTTTTGAACTAGCACGTACTGGTATGGCTTTAGGTATTGCAGGCTTATTTTTAGAAGCTCACCCAAATCCTGATGAAGCGTTATGTGACGGCCCTTGTGCATTACCTTTAGACAAACTTAAACCTTATCTTGTGCAAATGAAAGCAATAGATGACTTGGTGAAGTCTTTTCCTAAGATTGAAATTAAATGATCTCAACTAAATTTAAAATAGTAATTCCTGCCCGTTTTGGCTCATCTTGTTTACCAGGCAAACCTTTATTAGATATTGCTGGTAAACCGATGATTTGGCATGTTTATAAGCAAGCGTGTAAAACAAATATTGATAATCAAGACATTGTTATTGCCACTGACAACCAAGAAATTTTTGATTGTGCTAGCGGCTTTGGCGCGCGTGTCGTAATGACAAAAGAAAGCCATGAATCGGGAACCGACCGATTAGCAGAAGTAGTCACTAAACTGGATTGGCATGATGATGATATTATCGTTAATTTACAAGGTGATGAGCCATTAATTACACCTGATGTTATTCAGTTAACGGCGACGACGTTAGCAAACAACGCTCAAGCTGGTATGGCGACCTTAGCCTGTAATTTAGATAACGAAGCTCAATTACATGATCCAAACTGTGTAAAATTAGTTTGCGATCAAGCAAATCGAGCAATGTATTTTTCTCGTGCAGCCATTCCTTTTGCCCGTGATGGGGTAAATTCAGCATTATTTGATTCAGTAGAAAGCCCATGGTTACGTCATATTGGTATGTATGCTTATCGTGTTAAAACACTAAAACAGCTAAGCCAGTTGCCAGTAATACTGCTAGAAGAGCTTGAAAAACTAGAGCAATTGCGCGCGCTGTGGCATGGTATTAGTATTCAAGTGGCCTGCGTAGCTAAAGCGCCTGGAGACGGTGTTGATACAGCCGACGACTTAAATCGTGTAAGAGAAATATTACTTAATGCTCAGTAGGAAGCTTATTATTCAATGACTATTTGGATCCAGTCAAAAGGCGTACTTGCCCGCAACAAGCAAATTGAAAGTTGCCTATCACAGTCATTATCTTTATTTGTTAAAAATAAAGTAGACTCAACTCATGATAGTTTTGCAGGCTGGGGACTTAAAGCGAATACCAATAAAATTAAGCAACAGGCTAGTGACTTTGGCGTGCCTTATTTACACCTAGAAGATGGTTTTATTGGTTATATTGGCCACCCTGCTAAGCAAGGCCATGCTGTTTCATTGATTTCAGACTCGCAAGGTATTTATTATGATGCCCGCCAGCCCTGTAATTTAGAATCACTAATAAAAGAACCGTTAAGTGAAGCACAGTTAGCCCGTACAAATGCTTTAATAAAGCTAATTACGAACATCGGCATCACTAAATATAATGTTTATGATGCGGTTGAATTATCTAAGTCGTTAAAAACAAAATTATCGAACACTGAGCAACCAAAAATATTAATTGTTGACCAAGTCTCTGGGGATTTATCTATCACCGGTGCGATGGCTGATGAAAGTAGTTTTGTTGCCATGATCGCGCAAGCGAAAGCAAATCACCCTAATGCTACCTTGTTAATTCGTACGCACCCAGATACTCGCCTTGGCAAGAAGAAAGGTGTATTAGCTAAACTTATTGCTAATGGGGAATTAACCAATGTTGAAGTTATTAATGAACATTGTCATCCTCATGCATTAATCAACGCTGTTGATGCTGTGTATACGGTGTCGTCGCAAATGGGGTTTGAAGCATTATTACTTAATAAACCAGTTTATTGTTTTGGACTACCATTTTATGCCGGTTGGGGATTAACGCACGACCAACTTTATTGTGACCGACGTGAAAAAATATCGCTGCAGCAGCTTACCTATGCTGCTTTGGTTAAGTACTGCCATTATTATAACCCCGTATTGCAAGTAAAATGTGAACTTGAAGAGGTTATTAACCTTATTAGTTTGCAACAAAAAGGCAAGCCACAATACCGTCGCCTTTATTTAATTGGCTTTTCGTTATGGAAACGCGCCTTTATGAAACATTTTTGTCGACATTTAGCCGATGAACTTGTCTTTACCAAGCAGCCACCCGTAACAATTACTGATAATGACATGCTGCTGGTTTGGGGCGCTAAATACCCTGAATTAACTCACTGTTTTCGTGTGGAAGATGGTTTTATTCGCTCAAATGGTTTGGGCGCTAATTTGTGCCGCCCTTCTTCATTGTCTATTGATCAAGCAGGCATCTATTTTGATAGTCGCACACCAAGCGACCTTGAACACGCCTTAAATGAAAATGTATTAACGGTAAATGAGTTAAAACGAGGCCAAGCATTAATTAAGAAGATTAACGACACTGGTGTTAGTAAATATAATGTCGGCGAGCACAACACGATTACGATTAATAATGAGCATAAAAAGATATTACTGGTTATTGGCCAAGTTGATGGTGATGCGTCGATTGTGACCGGTAGTTTGAATATAAAAAGTAATGAAGCGTTACTTTATGCGGTAAAAGAAAAGCACCCAGATTGTTATATTATTTATAAACCACATCCTGATGTTGTGTCGGGTAATCGTGAAGGAAATGTATCGTTAGAATGCCTATCACAGTGCGTTGATGAACAAATTACTCACCAGTCTTTAACGAGTTTGTATGCACATATTGATGAATTACATACCATGACGTCGTTAAGCGGTTTTGAAGCGTTATTAAACAATGTTGTAGTGCATACTTGGGGACAACCGTTTTATGCTGGCTGGGGATTAACCACTGATTACTATCCGCCTAAAAGACGATTTAAAACCATAACCTTACCCGAGCTAGTATTCACTACCTTGGTGCAATATCCGCTTTATATTGATTGGGACACGGGTTTATGGGTAACACCCGAGTTGTTAATTGATAAAATTGCTGATGGTAAAAATCAAGACATTAAAAAACAGTCGTTTTGGAATAGAAAATTATTAAAGCTGCAGTATATTTTTGAAATATTCCGCTCTAGACATTAAGATAACTGTTGCTAGAGTATTATCTACTTATTGTTCCCTCCCCCTCTTTATTAGCATAAACCTTTTCATTTAACAGCTTTCGTAATTAAAGTAAGCGCTCTATCATTAACAATGCTTAATGGTAGAGCATTAGAATACTTTACAATTTTTTTAAAAGATTTCTATTTGCATCAATGAAAAAACTCTTAGGGTCTTTAAGAAACTTGCGTAACTTTCTTTTAAAGCGTCTCTTAAATGCGCTTTCAGATTCCTCGCTTGTTGTTTTTTCATACTCTAATCTAACTTCATTTTCTGAAAGTGATACTGTCCCAATTTCATTTTGAGGATCTAATATTCTTGAAACTTTATTCATTTCATTGCTTGAAATAGCATGGTTAACTAAAAAATCTGTACAGAAATCAAATAAATGGCTAAATTCTAATTCATTAAGATGAGTTTCTTCATTGTTTAAAGCTTTTACCAACTTTTCGGAGCAATCAAAAGATTTATTAAATAAGTTATTTGAGTAAAATGATTTACCTAATATGAAAACCTTAAAGCCAGCTAAAGATGCTTCTAAACCTGCCTGAGAACACATTGTCATCACAGCAGAGACTTGTGAGTATAAGCTTTTTAAAGAAACATTTTCACAAATTAGTAAGCGTCCGTTAGTTATGTATTTTTCAAATCTAAACTCTAATATTTCTTTCGTCAGCGCTGTCCCTATATTTGTCTTATTACTTTCGTATGGATGTGCTTTAAATACCACATCATAAGAAGTTGTGTTTAAAATATTATCGATAACCTTTACATAATTAGCTATAGAGTCATTTAAGTTGTTAGATCGTAAAATAGAATAGTCATTACAAACTTGTCCAATAATTAATACACGCTGACAAACTGGTTTCAAAAAGATATCTGAGCCTACCGACTTCACATTCTTATTTGTTTTTTGATTAAGAATATCTAAAGCACGCAGTCTTTCAGGAGAATTGACTTGACCACTTTGTTGATACTTAAAAATAGAGCCATTGGGTATTGGCCCAGGTTGTTCCTCTAGCAAAAATTCATTACCTGTCCATAAGTGCTCAACTAAAAAGAATTTAGCTGAAAAGTTATACGCTATAGTTTTAAATGATTTTTGATAAATGGATGAGCCAGAAAAAGTAATTGCATGACTTATTTCATTTTCAGAAAAAACAACTTTCCAATAATTTAACCAAAAGATTGCTGCAGCATAATTATCAATAATCACTTGTCGGTGAAGTTCAAAATCTATTTCAAAATCAATAAAGACCTTATCAGCCAAACACTTCTTATAATGCAATGGAATTAAGATAGATTTAATTTCCAATTCCGCAATGGAAAAGAGGTTTATTCCATCATAATTATACGTTTGATAATTATTTATGTTAATGCATTTACTTAAAAGGTCAGAGTTACCTTGTAAAACATGGCGATGAGTCACATAATTTCCATAAGCAACTTTCATCTGCTTATAACTAGTATCAACTTTGATTATTTTATTTTGAGTAAGATAATCAATCAAAGGCGCAAAGTTTCTTTGTGTAAAGTGAATATTATCGGAAAGTAAAGTTAAAGCCATGTTATACGTCCTTCCTTTGCAAATTTGGTATCTCTCTGGTATTAAAATTACTTTTTTGTATATATTCAAACAAATCTGAACCTACTTCACCTTTCACTATAATATTATTTATTTTGGTCTCATCAAACACTGTAAAATCAAAAGTTGAAATAGAATCTTCAGCTGTATCTAAAATATAAGTATTGTCGGGTAATGGAAGAGATTTTCTATTTAAAGAGATACCCGAAAATTTATAATTTCTAAAATTGTGCCTTGATATTTCTTCACCTTCAAACATAGTTTCATCAAATTGATGTATGATATTTTTTAACCCACTTATACATTCACTATAAATCAGAAAACATATCTCATTAAACCTGTGTTGTTGTAAGTCGGCTTTATTTATATCTAAAATATGCTTATTAATACAATCAACGTCTCCTAATGCTGCACCAGAAACAACACCATCAGCAATAAACTCTGCATTTCCTGCAACATCCCAACAAATAACAGGTATCTTCATTGCCAAAGCCTCTAAAATAACCATAGAGCAATTTTCGAAGAGACTAAGTGCTAATATACATTTAGATTTATGTAAAGCGGCTAACTTATTTTCACCATATAGTGCCCCTTTAAGTGTTACTTTACATTGAATACTAGTAGATAAATCAAAGTCATTCATTCGTTGACCAAAGATTAATACATTGTAATGCGCAGGTAGTTTTTCTAAAATGCTATTTAGATAGCCAACACCTTTTAATCGTTCATTCCGCCCCATAAACACTACATCATATTCTTTCAAATACGCGCCATAATTATGCGCTTGTGTTATTGGGTTTCTGTAAACGATTTTATTAATTTTTGAAAATTGAATGTCATTAGATAGCTCTTCCACTATTGCATCAGATGGAGCTGAAACGACATCAGCATTATTAATAACCTGACACTCTTCTTCAAACCTAACTTCATCAATAGGAGTTTTATTGATTCTTTGTACTACAGCGATTGGTGTGTGCAGCCGAACATGGATATAGTATCCATCTAATTTTAATGTAGATGCGTAGGTTTCAGGTGATTCAACTATGGTGTCACTAGGAGAGAAATTTTTTCTTATATAGGTAGCAACATAATCTTGAAATGCTGAACGCTCGAGTTTATCTTCATTAGATATAACGTGGACTTTAACATTATGAAACACATCTTCGTCTAAATAAGCGCTAATAACATCTATATAGGAAGAAATTCCAAATCCACTGTTTTTCAACGGGTTAACAAGTATATAGTTGACCATTATTTCATTCCTATTCATTATATTTAATAATGTTTTTAATTCACAAAAAAATCTAATTTGGTTTCGTCTGCAGCTTAAATAGCAACAAAACTACAGATGAAGGTAAACAATCGGAATATTAGCAGAGCGATGAGGACCTAAGATTAACTTTTCTAGACTAGAATCGACTTATGTGGTTAAAAACACTTCGAGATACCTTAAATTTTACTAGATAGCGATAACCCAATCAATAGAGGTAGGCTGATTTGCTTTTATTATACAAAATAATATCACAAACAGAATACAACAGGTACAAGGTGAAAACTTATCTAACACTTTAATTAGTCATAGTGATCTTACTTAAAAGCTGACATTTGTTTAACAATCGATAATTATGCAAGATTAAGGTAAAAATATAAGGCAGGCTCGGCTTTATCATGCTTGGGGGCTAACCACTGATTATCCCCGTCTAAAAAACGATTTATAATTTACATTAATGTGCCCAAATCTCGCTAAAATATGTTTTTAGTAACTCAGCCACTATCACTACTCTTTCAACGTGTTGGTAGCGTTTATGAATGACGATATGTAACTCACCCGCAGTCAATTTACTTAGGTCAATATTTAACGCTGTAAGCCCTTTAATTAATGGACTTTCTAAAAAGATATTAGGTAAAGCTAATGCACCTAATCCGGCACAACAAGCTGCGATTTGCACGTTATAATCATTCGCGCTAAATACGGGCTTAAAATTTGGTATTTCTCTCTTTAAAATTTGATTAGTCAGTAAATGGTTATGATCTTCAGACCAACAGATCCAATTTAAGTCTTGCAGAGTCACCTCATCACTGAGCGTGTTAGCGACATCTTCCGCGACATACACGTTTATGCCACAATAAAAAGACGCCAAACAAATTAAATCGTTATCTTTTGGTTTTTCTGCACGAAGTGATATATCTGCCTCACCGCGCGTTAAATTAAACGTATTTGTGCCACTTAACACTTCAAGCTGAATACCGGGATAGCTTTCTTTTAGTTTTTGTCCCACTTGTGGGAGAAAAGCAAAACAAACACCAGGAGGCGCAGTGATCCGAACTCTTCCTTCAACTTTATTGGGTGCTTGCGCTAACGTCATGGTTTCAACCGACCAAATAGCCATTTGTTTTGCAGCGGGTAACAGTTTTTGACCTAATGCAGTCAGTTGACAGCCCTGACTAAAGCGAGAAAATAAAGGCTGACCAAGCGCTTGCTCTAGCTCTGCAATACGCCGGCTTAAGGTTGGTTGACCAAGCTTTAAATTTCGTGCGGCTGCACTAAAACTACCAGTTTCTGCTACGGCTAAAAAGAGTCTAATATCTTGCCAATTCAATTCATCGCTATTCATTTTTGGATATACCAATGGTTATTTAGTAGATTTACATCTTTTATGGAATAGCTAAACTATGCCACATCTTCTTTTACTACTAAAGGAGAATACTTACATCACCCAATAACGAGGTAAATAACATGCATAAAGGTAAGCGAACTATAAAGATGGTAATTGGCGTTCTTAGCTTATTATTCGTATTTTTCATTATATGGATTAACCAAGCAACGCCAACTAATCACCCCGTTATTACCTCAGTATTAGGGCAAAAAAGTAATTACCAGTCTCTCGTTAATAGCCTGAGCACAGGTAAAAAAATATTGGTGAAAAAAGTTAAATCTGCCAATTGGAAAGTGCCTCTTAGTGGCTTACTTAACCTTGATGCAGAAGCAGCACAACATGCAGGGTTGGAAGACCATGATGAAAACATTCAAATTTATACTTTCCATTTAACACATCCTATACATGGCGATTTTTTGATTGATACCGGTATTAGCCATCAGTTTTATAATGATCCGCAGTCGTTAGGAATTCCTAGTTGGTTGGGATCGTTATATGGATTAGAAAAAATGACAGCACTTACTACAACGGAAGATTATATCAACGAACAAAACGTGGCTTTAAAAGGTGTTTTTTTAACTCATTTACACCTTGATCATATCAGTGGTATGTCAGCAATAAATAAACAGGTGCCTTTGTATGTAGGGCAAGGTGAAACTCAAGAAAGGTATTTCTTATATGCGGCAACGCAAGGTATAACCGATATAATGCTTGAAGGTAGACCCGCATTACAAGAGTGGGCTGCAGACTATATTGATGTATTTGGTGACGGTAGTGTATTTGCCATTCATTCACCAGGCCACACCGCGGGTTCTACCGCCTATTTAGTCAATAGCATTGAAGGCCCGGTGCTTTTTACTGGTGATGCAAGTCATACGTCGTGGGGCTGGAATCATAGTGTTGAACCGGGCAGTTTTTCAACTGACCAAATTCGTAGTAGAGCAAGTTTAAATAAACTCATTAAGTTAGTTAAAAGTTATCCTGAAATTAGCGTACAGCCTGGACATCAGAGTTTGTAAATGATGTGTATTATTACGAATGAGAGATGCTATTACGTCGGCTTTTTGAGTGAGTGTCTCACTTATCTTTCCCAAGTACCTTTCCTAAGTATCTTATCTCGTCAGACAATACTATGGGTGATAGTTTCAGGGCTAATTCACCGTGATCAACGAATATTATAAACGCTATATGTACGTCATAAATGAACCAAGATAGATGCCTGATCTTTCTTGGTCATTTTACTCACCACAAGGTTAAATGAATTATCGATCATGCGCTCAATTTCTCCTTGCGGTATTGAGCCATCAAGAATAATGGTATTCCAAAGTCTTTTATTCATATGATAACCGGGGATTACTGCAGGAAATATATCACGTAACATAATAGCTTCATCAGGATCACATTTTAAATTAATGCAAAAACTCCCCTTCATTTTATCATTCGTGTTTTTTTCAGTACCCTTGCCTAAAGAAAGTGTGGCAAACATTTTATCTTTCACACGAAATACTTTTATATCATCACCAAAAGGG
>Ga0193951_1000648_pt1 | contig 15596 bp, 12 predicted proteins | sample BB_2_MG_FD_140370 | JGI IMG/M metagenome (GOLD analysis project Ga0193951, IMG submission 140370) | Microbial mat bacterial communities from the Broadkill River, Lewes, Delaware, United States - BB_2_MG | ecosystem: Environmental > Aquatic > Freshwater > River > Microbial mats | place: USA... | reverse complement strand
TTTCAAGCTTAATCTCAATAATTGTTAACTTATCAACAATCTCACCATTAGATACCTCAATCTTCATATTATAGTTATTTATTGTTCTACAATTTTAAGTGTCAAATATACAAATTAAGAGCAATTAACACTAATAAGACAACACTCTAAAAAAATATAATTCCCCTAAATTAAAAGCTTAATTATTGTACAAATGGCTTTTTTCATAAAAAAACTACCTTTTATAACTATAAATTATGTAACTTTTATTTACAAAATATAATAATTAGTCAAAAACAAATATATGAGCAGAAGACAACAAAAAAACACGAAACCCAATAACAACAAGGGATACAGAGAGTCATTCACACAAATAAAAAGGGATAAAACACTAATTTCAACACATTTAAACCTCACGTATTAATATTTTATATAACTTGCGCACGAATTTAAAGCATATGAAACACTACAGATTCCATAATCTATTATCAGTACTTAGTCGTTAGCAACGACTAAATTGTTGATACTCCAGTTTCACATTTCCAACGAAAACAATTTATTATGAGTAAATATTTATACTTTTTAAGTAGAATTATTGTTTTATTAGTACTAGTCGTCATTATTTTTAGTTGCCAGAAAAACGATCTTAACCAATCTGAATTACCACAAAAACAAGAATTATCAAACTTAGATCTTATTCAGATTAAAAAGAGAGGAAAATTAATAGCAGCAACTAGTTACAACTCTGTCAACTACTTTATGTACAAAGGCCTTCCAATGGGCTATCAGTTTGAAATGTTAAAGTTATTAGCAGAAGATCTTCACGTAAGCTTAGAAATAGTTGTAAATAATGATAATGAAGATACTTTCGCAAAACTAAATAGTGGCGAATACGACATTATCGCCAACAATCTAACAATCACACCTTCACGTCTTAAACAAATTAGTTTCACCTCTCCACTTACGAACACTAAGCAGGTTTTAATTCAAAGAACACAAGACGACAAATCGGCATTACAAAACCATTTTATTAAAGAAATTAAAGATCTTGAAGGTAAAACTATCTATGTTCAACAAGGAACTGTTTTTGTAGAAACTCTTCAAAAACTATCAAACAGTTTCAATATGCCGTTAACAATAATAGAATTACCAGAAGAACAAGAAGATATAATTAAACTTATATCTAAAGGGGAGATAAACTACACTGTTTGCGACGAAAATTTAGCACAAGTTAATCAAACATACTACTCTAACATAGATACAAATATTTCGTTATCAGACGATCAACAAATTGCCTGGGGAGTTCGAAAAACATCAAACAATTTATTAAATGCTATTAACAATTGGCTTGACGAATCAAGAAAGACAGGACAAACAAAGATCTTATACACAAAATATTTTAACAACAAACGATCTAAAAACATCATCAATAGTGAATACTACACCTTAAGTAGTGGAAAAATATCGATCTTTGATGAAATCATTAAACAAAAAAGCCAACTTATAAACTGGGATTGGCGTATGATTTCATCTATGATATATCAGGAATCACGATTTAATCCAGATGCCGAATCTTGGGTTGGTGCATATGGAATTATGCAACTTATGCCAAATACAGCTATATTATACGGAGTGGACAAAGAATCGTCAACTGACGAACAGATAACCGCTGGTATAAAACACCTTAGATACCTAGATAAGAAAATAACAAAACTGGGAATTACCGACCAAGATCAGCGAATAAAATTTGTTCTAGCGTCGTATAATGTAGGACTGGGACATATTCTTGACGCAAGAAGACTGGCCGAAAAATATGGTAAAGATCCAAATTTATGGGACAACAATGTAGATTTTTTTATTCTTAATAAGTCAAAACCTCAATACTATAAAGATCCTATAGTTAGATACGGATATGCACGAGGAAGCGAGACATATAACTATGTTAAGGAAATTAGTGATCGTTATGAGCACTATAAAAATTTGGCCGATCTAAATTAAAACCCTTCATTATCTCCTTCAATTCTGCAACAACCATAGCTGTGGCACCCCATATATGATTATCATAAACATCATAATATGGGGTGTTAAAGTTTATTTCTCCTATTTGTAAAGTTTTCTCTTTAACAGAAGTATCATCAAAAAGAGTTTTAAAATCAATCTCAATAACATGATCAACCTCTCTTGTACTAATACAATATACAGGCTGATAAGGCAAGAAAAAAACTACTGGCTGAACTAAAATATTACTTATTGGAATATAAAGTGGCGAAAGCGACGAGATAAATAATAAATCATCAGCCTTTATCCCTACCTCTTCTTGGGTTTCACGAATAGCTGTTTGAATTAAATTATTATCAACATAATCTAACTTTCCACCAGGAAAAGATATTTGAGCACTATGCGGGCCATCGTACTTTGGCCGTTTTATAAAAACTGTATATAAAACCCCTTCCTTCTGAAAAATTATTATAGCAACACCTGCTTTCTTAACAAGAGTTTTCTTCTTCAGATTATTCATATAATCTCTTATCTCTGGCGACATAGAAAGCTGAGCTCGCTCACCAGGAAAAGGTCCTATAAACTGTTTTTTTAATTCCGAAAGAAAACTATCCATACAACTTTTATCTTTATGAGAAACAAACGCCACAAAAAATAATATTTTGCAGCGTTTATTGAATATTTAAAGTTACAATTTTAGCTCATATTTTCAGCTTACTTTCTAAAATTCTTAACAAATTCATCAACCTCTGGGACACCTCCTTGATAAACTAAATAACCATCGTAAGGCTCACGAGGAGTAATTTCATCGCCCACAGGAGTTAACATAATTCGTTTTACCTCTTCAATATCGTCGGTCTGACCAAGAGCCCAACCAAGTTTAATGAATGCTGTTTCTGGTAACATATTTCCTGCAGGAACAATTCCTTTTGACATTAAATCGCGACCAGTATCGTATACAAACATATTAACATACCCCCAAATTGTTTGCAATGTCATATAAATAGCAACCCCCTTCTCAGCAGCTCTTTCTATTGCTGGATATAATAATTTATTAACATGACCTAATCCTGTACCTACAATTACAATACCCTTGTAACCATTATCAACCATAGCATCCAAAATATCGGGTTGCATTCCTGGATAATAATATAACATTGATACCTTAGTATTAAAAACAGCATTCACCTTAACACTTTTATCCGAACGACGAGGCTTTCTATCTGTTTTAATTTTTGTTATATTATTACGACGCACTGTTGCTATTGGTGTGTCACCAATAGTCCTAAATGTCGATCGGTATGATGAGTGCATCTTCCTAACACGAGTTCCAGAATGTAAAAATCCGTATTCGTCAGAAGTAGGGCCAAACATACAAACCATAACTTCTGCAATATCTGATTTACTGGCAGTGTAAGATGCATGAATGAGGTTCATAGCTGCATCAGACGATGGCCTGTCTGACGATCGCTGCGATCCAACCAAAACGATAGGTACAGGTGGATCTTGAACCATAAATGTTAACGCAGCAGCAGTATGATGAAGAGTATCAGTCCCATGCCCAATAATTATTCCATCTATACCTTTTTCGATTTCCTTCTCTATTGCTTTAGCAAGAATAATATATTGTTCTGGTCCCATGTTCTCAGAAAAAACTGAGAATAATTTTTCTGTTTCAATATTACAAATATCGGCCAACTCAGGAACCGCACCATAAAGCTCTCCTGGTGAAAAAGCAGGAATTACAGCACCTGTTCGATAATCAAGACGTGATGCAATTGTCCCTCCTGTCCCAAAAAGTTTAACATTTGGTTTGTCGCTAGAATAAGGGAAAGCTTTTTCGGGAATCTTATAGTTTGCTTTTGAATATCCCAACTCAACAATATCAGTAATAGTATTAATATTTATACCAATATTATAACCTGTAATAATTTTAAGAACAATATGCTGGTCATCGTCGTTTTCACTTCTGGGCAAAACAGTTCCTTCAAAAACACCACGTGTAGTGTTTACCTTAACTTTACCCCAAACACGAAAATCATATTTCTCAAAAACTTCTAATGACTCTCCTTTATATCCTTGTGTATCGTCTGCTTGCATAACGTCTAGTCTTGTGATGTTAATAATTCTGATAACTTACTTAAAGAAATAGATCCCAACGAATTTGGCTTAACCTGACCAATTAGCCAGTTAGTTAAGCAATTTTGATCTATTTGGCTATCTATTGTTGACGCAACAGTTTCGGCATGCATGACAATTTCCGAAATAGAAAATTTATGCTCCAACTTTACTAATATTGAATTAGCTATATAAATTAAATCGGCATTACACTCTCGAATTGCACAATTAATAACCTCTTTAATAAAGTCTATATTTAAATTATTAACACTAGCAAAGTCAAATAATTCAACTGTTTTGCTAAACTCAAATTCTTTATTAAAACCAATTACTTTATGAAGCTTCTTTATTCTATGACCGAAGATACAAGAAATTTGCCTGTGAGTATATCCGTACTTAGTAAGATTATCAATTGTTTGATTTAACCTGTTTCGCAACAAATAGAAATGGGTATCTATTGGCACTTCCCATTCAAACAACATATTTAATTGCGACCCAAGATTAAAATAACAGTTTTCTTTTAACTCGTCAACCCATTCATTTTTTAAAGGAATAGGCACCGAGTCGGTGTCTGGGTACATTCTATCTGCTCCTGGTAAAACTCTTTCGAACATTGTTGTTCCGTTGGCAAAAGCTTTTCTTGTCTCATGGGGAATTTCATCAAAAGCCATCAAACAACGCTCTTCAATAGTTTCTAATGCGGTGTCAATATCTACCTCAGGCCCCCATAATATTATCTGAGCATCATCAGTATTAGCGTTTAAATCTAACTTTATTTTAGAAAACAAATTAGGTGACACCTCATTATGAATATCTTCTGATGATATCATATTAGGTTTCTCAATACAAGCTATAACTTTTAATCTATCAGAAATCTCGTCTGAAAAATCTCTATATGGCTGTGTAAAATGAGATAGTACATTCTTAAAATAGGGTAAATTTACTGCAACAACTTTATTAAAGATTTGGCCACTTTTTTTTGTAATATTTTCAACTTCAAAATAATCAGAAATGTCAATATCACAATAAGACATTTTCCAATCATCTTTATCAACTCGACTTTGCAATACTTTTTGAATATTCAAAAGAGCCCACTGCCTATATGCCTCGTTGTGTGATAACTTCGGAATCCATTTATTATGAGAAACACCTTTTATCTCAATTCTTGTTCCACCGGCGCAACTAACATTCACATCCTGACGACCAGCTCCCATTCCTTCTCTAGAATTACCAGACAATCGGTTTATTAGTCGAATTTGCTGAGCCGCATCTTTAAGTTCCCAAGGTGTAAAAAGTTCAGGAGCAGTAACAGTCTCAATTAAAGGAACACCAAGTCTATCGGTTTTATAAACTCTGTTATGACCAATATCCGAAATCTCTCTACAAGAATCTTCTTCTATACTTAATTGAATTAAATTAACTTTTTTATAACCTAAATCAATACTTCCATTTACTCCAAGAATAGCAGTACGCTGAAATCCAGCAGGTATACTTCCGTCTAAATATTGTTTTCGAGTAATATGAACCTCACCTACAATATCGAAATTACAAATATGCGAAATCTCCAAAGCTTTTCGCAAAGCCTCTTTATTAATAGGAAATGGAGGAGTATCGTCAATATCGTAAGTACACGCAGTAGATTTATTTATTCTATATGTAATCTCCTTTTTTGTTTTAAACTCCATAAGAGCCGTGCCATCATAAACTCCCATTTCACTAAGAGTTGGGCGCATATGCCGTATAATTTCGGCATGATAATCGTTACTTGCTTGCAAGATACACGAAGGACATCTACAAAAAAGTTTCTCTCTAGAATTTATCTGCTGATGAACTTCTAATCCAGACACAAATCCTATCTTTTTATAATCGGCATAAGATGCATCATTTAACGCAACATATCCTATTTGTTGTTGAGTTTTTAAATAATTCTGGTTTTTAATTTCTTTGGATTGCATATACTTGGTTTTAATTTTTAGGGTATTCTTATAAAATCGCTCAATTAAACAACTGCCTAAAAAGCTAAAACCCATATTCCATAAGTCAAAGCTAACAGACAAACAACATTGATTATGATTAATTTTCAGCGTTTTAATTTATATTTAATTTACGTTATTACCAAAAAATAAGAGAATCAAATTATTAGCATAAAAAAAGGGATCCCAAATGGGACCCCTTAAAAATTGTTTATTCCTTATATTACAACTCTGCAATTACCTTATCTAACCAGACAATCTGCTCCTCGGGAGTCATATATGTATTATCTAAAACAATAGCATCATCAGCTTTTCTCAAAGGACTAATTTCACGATTTTGATCTTGATAATCACGAGATACAATATTCTCTTCAATCTCATCATAATTAACATTATCCCCTTTAGCAATAAGCTCATCGTACCTACGCTGTGCTCTTACTTTAGGATCAGCAGTCATAAAAATCTTTAACTCGGCATTAGGAAAAACTGCTGTACCTATATCTCTACCATCCATCACTATTCCTTTGTCTTGACCAAATTTTTGTTGCATCTCAACAAGCTTTTCTCTAACAGCTCCATTAGCACTAACCAAACTTACCGACTGTGAAATCTCTATTGTACGAATCTCTTTCTCAACATTAACATCGTTAATAAAAGTAAACTGTTTTCCATCAATTATTTTAAAATCAATCTTAACATCATTTAGCAAATCGTTAAGAATATCTATGTTGATAACATTATTATTAACAGCATTATGTTTTAAGCATAGATACGTAACTGCTCTGTACATTGCTCCACTGTCGATATATTTATAATTAAAACGCTTGGCGATAGTTTTTGCAAAAGTACTTTTACCACATGACGAAAAACCATCTAATGCTATTACTATTTTATGATCGAATAAATTCATTAATAAACTGTTTAAAAAAAAGAAAGCAAAGTTAATATATTAATAGTATTTGTCTAATGTTTTTACAATATGGGTCACTCAAATTTTATTGAATCAACAGGACTAATATTTGCAATTACAAATGAAGTAAATAACAATACAAGAAAGGTTATTGCAATTGTGGCTATGTTTAAATTTATAATATCGACAATATCAATTTTTATTGGAACAGCACTTAAAAAATAAGACTCTGCATTTAGCTCAATAAGTTTAAAATATTTTTGAATAAAACTAACCAACAAGCCTATTACATTGCCCCATATCAATCCTCGTATCAAAATAAAGCCTCCTTGATAAAGAAATATTTTACGAATATTAAGATTATTTGCACCCAATGCTTTAAGTATTCCAATCATATTTGTGCGTTCCAAAATAATAATTAACAATCCTGAAATCATATTAAAACAGGCCACTATAATCATTATTGCAAGAATAAAAGCCACATTCATATCTTGAAAATTTAACCAATCAAAAATACCAGCTTTTACATCAACAAGGCCTTGTACTCTTAACGGCTCTGTTTTTTCATTAAAATTAAGCACAACAATATTTTGAACATCTTCAGTTGTCTCTTCAAGTTTTGATATATCATTAACTTTAATTTCGTATCCACCAACTTGACCATTTTCCCAACCATTTAATCGCTGAATATTTTTTATATCACCAATAATAAATGAGTTATCATATTCTGGAAAATCAGTTTTAAATAATCCACAAATACTAAATTTTCTGGATCGTGGAGGATCCTGAACAAAATACATATAAAACTCATCACCTATTTTGAGCAATAATTTATTTGCAATAGATTCGGAAATTGCGACTTTATAACTCTTCTCTACTGAATCAATTATTGGAAGAGACCCTTGAGTAATATATCTCGAAAAATCGGAGTAGTTATAATCACACCCTATACCTTTTATAACAGCACCTTGAATCTGATCACCACTCTTAATTACACCAGCCTTTGTAGCAAAAGACTGAACATATTTTACATTATTAACATTTCGAATATCATCTAAATATGACACGGGATGATTAACAGGCGAGGATTCGAATGAGCGATTAGGATCGTACTTTACTAACTGAATATGCGACTCAAAATCGAATATCTTACTACTTATCTCGGACTTAAAACCAGTCATCACTGATATTGCTAATATCATAACAATTAGACTCAAAGCAACACCTATTACCGCTATTTTAACAATTGGTCGGGTAAGTGTTTTATCATTCTTATTTTTAAAGAAAATTTTCCTAGCTATATATAGTTCTGTATTCAAGGCTTTTGTTATTTTTGACTACAAATGTAACAAATTAAAGACTAGTTAAACTCCATTATTAAATGAGAAGCATACATATAATTATCTATTTTATAATTACTATAACAACAGCATCGTGTCAAACAAAAAGTTCAAAAAAAGACTATATTCTTCCTGGTATTCACAACATTAATAACTTTAAAAACAAATTAAAATATAATAACATTGCTGTTGTTGCAAACCACTCTGCAATAATAAACAACGTACATCTAGTTGACACATTAATATCGCTTGGAATAAATGTTAAGACAATTTTTTCACCCGAACATGGATTCAGAGGTAATCAAGACGCTGGTGCAGAAATAAATAATGAAGTAGATAATAAGACAGGGCTTAAAGTTATATCTCTATATGGCAAAAACAAAAAACCACAAAATAGCGATCTACAAGATATAGATATCATTGTTTTCGATATACAAGACGTAGGAGTTAGATTTTACACTTATCTATCAACAATGCATTACATTATGGAGGCCGCTGCCGAAAACAATATTAAAGTTATTATTTTAGACAGACCAAACCCAAATGGCTTTTATGTTGACGGTCCTATTTTAGATACTGTTCAAAAGTCATTTGTGGGGATGCATCCTATTCCAATTGTTCACGGAATGACTTTAGGCGAGTTGGCACAAATGATTAACGGAGAAAAATGGCTAAAAAATGGAATTCAGTGCAACATTGAAATTATAAAATGTACAAACTATTCTCATAACTATTTGTACCAACTACCAGTAAAACCATCACCCAATCTACCAAATATGACATCAATATATCTATACCCTTCGCTTGCTTTGTTTGAAGGAACTGTTATGAGTGTTGGTCGTGGAACTCAAATGCCTTTTCAAATTTATGGTCATCCAGATATTAGAACCACATTCTCTTTTACTCCCATAAGCACTCCTGGAGCAAGCAATAATCCAAAATACGAGGGAATAATATGTTATGGATATGACTTAAGAAATTTTGATATTAACACTTTCATAACAAAACCAGAATTATCTTTAAAATATATTATTAATGCTTACAATAACATAAATTCAAAAGCTGATTTTTTTAACAACTTCTTCTACAATTTATCAGGGAATAAAAAATTAAAAACTCAAATTATTAATAATATAAGCGAAGAAAACATTAAACTATCATGGGAAAAAGAGCTCAAACAGTTCAAAGACAAACGAAAAAAATACCTTTTATACCCTGACTTTGAATAATTATGAGCAACTTCTTTTTTGACAGACAAACTCTGTACGAACTACAAATATTTTCAGAAGACGGAAACGGATCGTCTTCAATATTCAATCTTTACAACCACGTTTCAACGGAAGGAGGAAAAGAGAAATTAACCAATTTTTTCAGAAATCCACTAAATAAATTAACTGATATAATAGAACGACAAGAGGTTATTAAATATTTTATTAATAACCTTTGCAAGGTAAAATTCCCTGTTATACAAAACCAAATGGATGCTTTAGAGATTTATTTCTACTCAAAAGCACCTGTAATAATTGCCTCAAAAGGCATATACTCTGTATTGGAAAGCCTTTATATTAGAACAATAAAATCTAAATCATACTTCTCAATATACAGAGGTGGCGTACAAGCAAATCTTATATTCCTAAAAAAAATAAAATTACTTTGTTCACAAATATTAAACGAAGATACTCCCGAGAAGCTTAAATCGGTAATTAACATTTTATACAATTTTTTAGAAACAAAAGAAATTAGCGAAGCAATAAAACAAATTGAACAGAAACAAAATCCTTCATTTGTATCGTTACTTAAACTCGACAAACTATTTAGAGACGATAAAAAAAATGAGTATACTATATTTATGGATTCTGTTTACGAACTCGATCTCTACTTTTCGCTTTCAAAAGCCATAACAAAAAATAAATTTACTTTTCCATCATTTAACGACACAACTAACGGAATTAAGATCAAAGAACTTTATCACCCATTTATTAACAAACCTGTTACTAATAATTTTGAATTTGAGCCAAATAAAAACTTTGTCTTTTTAACAGGTCCTAACATGGCAGGAAAAACAACCATGTTAAAATCGCTAGGCGTTTCATTATATTTAGCTCATTTAGGAGTTGGTGTACCATGTAAAGAAATGAACTTAAGCATTTTTAACGGATTATACACTAGCTTAAATACCGAAGATAATTTATCGAAAGGATACTCATACTTTTATTCGGAAGTTTTGCGCGTAAAAAACATTGCAAAGAGTCTACATAAAAGCAATAAAATGCTAGTTATTTTCGACGAACTATTTAAAGGTACAAATGTTAAAGATGCCTTTGATGGATCGCTATTAGTTGTCGACGGACTTACAAATTGGGATAGTAATTTCTTCATTCTTTCATCTCACCTACTAGAACTTGGACGTGAATTAATGAAATATCCAATGGTTCAATTTCAATATTTTTCGTGTTCGGTGAATAATAACAAACCAGTGTTTACTTACAAATTAGAACAAGGCTTATCAGACGAAAGAATTGGCCTATTAATTATTAAGAACGAAGGAATTCCTGAACTATTAAAAAATAATAACTACAAAGAATAAAATCTTTCAAAAGCCATAAACACAAAATCAATTCTTTTTTTATTCTATTTTTGTTGACACAATTGTAATAACAAATATATGCAAGTCGAGATAGATTCAAAATCGGGATTTTGTTTTGGTGTAGTTTATGCCATAGAAAAAGCTGAACAAGAGCTAACAGAAAATGCTACTCTCTATTGTCTTGGCGATATAGTTCATAACTCTGTTGAAGTTAAAAGACTCCAACAAAAAGGATTAATAACAATCGATCATGAACAATTTAAAAATTTAAAAAACTGTAAAGTTCTTATTCGTGCTCATGGCGAACCACCTGAAACATACAAAATTGCTTTACAAAATAATATTACTTTGATAGATGCCTCGTGTCCAGTTGTTTTAAAACTTCAAAATAATATTCGAAATGGATATCAAGAAGTTACTAAAATTAACGGGCAACTAGTTATTTATGGAAAAAAAGGACATGCCGAGGTAAATGGTTTAGTAGGTCAAACAGGTAATAATGTTACTGTTGTTGAAAACGAAGATGATCTGGATAAGTTAGATTTTTCGAAACCCATTACAATATATTCGCAAACAACTAAAAGTATTGAAGGATACAAGAAAATTCAGAATATTATAAAAGAGCGAATGCAAACTACATTTGGAGTTGAAGACATTCCTTTTTCTACTAACGACACTATTTGCCGACAGGTTTCGCACAGATATCCAGCCATTACAGAATTTGCAGCAAAACACGATTTAGTTCTATTTGTTAGTGGAAGAAAAAGCTCTAATGGTAAAGTGCTGTTTAAATCGTGTACAGACTCAAACAGTAATTCAAAATTTATTACCGACATTGACGATATAAAATCAGAGTGGTTTACCTCACAGATAAAATCGGTTGGTGTATGCGGAGCCACTTCTACTCCACGTTGGCTAATGGAGAAAATCGCAAAATTTGTTGAGAAAATATAAAAAGTTATAATGATACAAAGCAGTGTAATTTATGTAGATGTAATATTACCTTTAGCGTTAAATCAAACATTTACATACTCTATTCCCCAAACATTTTCGAACAAAAATCTAATAAACCAAAGGGTAATTGTTCAGTTTGGAGCACGTAAACTTTACACTGGAATAGTTTGGGATCAGCACAATAACAAACCTGATTACGCCGTAAAACCAATTATTGATATAGTAGACGATTTTCCTATTATTAACCAATCGCAAAAGAAATTTTGGAACTGGTTATCGTCATATTATATGTGTTCACTAGGTGAAATTTATAAAGCAGGAATTCCTTCGGGACTAAAGCTAGAGAGTGCTACTTTTGTTTCACTAACAGATAATGATCATCTTATCTCAAACCTTTCGAAAAGAGAAAGAGATGTTTACAATTTACTCCTAACGAATAAAAAATATTCAGTCGACGAAATTCAAAAAGCAATTGGCAAAAGCAACGTTTTTAAAACCATAAAACAATTATCGGAGAAGGGAATTATATCAACCTTCGAAAAGGTTAATAATAGTATTGCTCCAAAACGAATTTCAGTTATATCTGTTAACAACGAATTTATTAACAACTCTCCATCAGATATTATAGATGTATTATTAAACCGATCGAAAAAACAAAAAGAGGTATTTGAATATATTATATATCTGTTTGATCAAGAGAATATTGAATCGTGCGAAACAAGTCGTATAATATTTGACACAAAATGCACTAGTTCTATAATTAATGCTTTAGAAGAAAAAAATCTTATTATCATTAACAAGGTAGATCCTTTAGATTACTACAAGAAAAATGAAGATCATGCATTAAAACCTTTATCGATAATACAACAACAAAGCAAAGAGAAAATAACCGAAGCCTTCAAAAAAGATCAACCTGTATTATTACATGGGGTAACAGGAAGTGGAAAAACAGAAATATATATATCGCTTATAAATGAAGTTTTAGAGCAAGGCAAACAAGTGTTGTATCTGTTGCCAGAAATAGCTTTAACAACTCAAATAATATCGAGATTAAAGACGGCCTTTGGAGATAAAGTAGGCGTATTTCACTCGCGATATTCAGATAGAGAACGAGCGAACTTATATCTTCAACAGCAGAATAGAGATAAAGCTTTTCCAATAATTGTTGGAGCTCGATCGGCTGTATTTTTACCTTTCACAGATTTAGGTTTGGTAATTATTGACGAAGAACACGAACAATCGTTTAAGCAAATGGATCCGGCTCCACGATACAACGGACGAGATGCTTCAATAGTTTTAGGTTCGCTTTATAATGCCAATATTTTATTAGGCTCAGCAACGCCATCAATAGAGTCGTACTACAATGCAAAATCGGGTAAATATGCATTGGTAAATCTTTTACAGCGACATAACGATATTAAAATGCCTGACATACATTTGATAAACACGCGCGATGCCCGTCGCAAAAAACAGATGTACTCTTTCTTCTCAAAACCTCTTTTTGAGGCTATTGAAAAGGCAATAGAAAATAAAGAACAGATAATTTTATTTCAAAATAGACGAGGCTTTAGTCCTTATGTAGAATGTCCACTATGCGCAAAAGTTCCCGAGTGCCCATCGTGTAGCGTTAGCTTAACTTATCACAAAAGTTTTAATAATTTAACGTGTCATTACTGCGGATACTCGGTAAATCTGATGAGTAAGTGTCCATCGTGTCACAGTGGAATATTAGAGACACGTGGTTTTGGTACCGAGAAGATAGAAGATGAACTATCGATTTATATGCCTAATGCCAGAGTAGAACGAATGGATTTAGATAATACCAGACGTAAAAATGCATTCGAAAATATTATAGATAAGTTTAAATCGGGAGAGGTAGATATTTTAGTGGGAACACAAATGGTAACAAAGGGACTTGATTTTGATAATGTTTCGGTTGTTGGTGTTCTTAATGCCGATAACATGCTTAGATTTCCTGATTTTAGGGCTTTCGAGCGAAGCTTTCAGTTATTAACACAGGTAGCAGGACGTGCTGGTAGAAAGAAAGAGGGTGCCAAGGTTTATATTCAATCAACAGAAACAGATCATCCGGTATTGATTGATGTTGTTAACAACAACTACAATTTAATGTATGTTAACCAAACAACCGAACGTAAACTTTTTAACTATCCTCCTTTTGTCCGCATGGTACGCCTTATTATTAAACACAAGAATAAAGCGATATGCCGAGAGTTATCAAACAAAATTGCATCGGAATTACGAAGTAAGTTGGGTGCACGTGTTCTTGGTCCTATTGAACCTATTATTAACAGAATTCAGACTTACTATATAATGGAGATAAATGTTAAAATGGAGACTTCAATATCGCATGTTAAAGTAAAGACATTTATTAACGATACCATAAACAAAAACTTAACTATTGACAAGTTTAAGGCTTCTGCTATAATAAAAGATGTAGACCCTTCGTAAAAAAGATTTATTAGTCTGTATTTTACAAATATGAATCTTTTTGTTTTTAATACTGATTTGCATAATTAATGCAACAGTTATATTACATCTGAATATTATATTACACTATTCACTATCTACAACTTTAACAACCTCGTAGCTACCACACTCTGGGCAAATCTCTACTTTGTCTGATCCGAAGCACGATTCTATAATATCGTATTCTAATTCGTGCAGTTGGCCATGCCAATTGCAAGTTTTACATTTATACATTTATGATACATGATTAATTTCATGCAAAAAAAGAACTTTTTAATTGATTATTAGCAATGAAAGGGGAATATAATAAACAAATAGTAACAATTATAAAAAATAAGGATCGTAACATATTGCTCTGAAACTTTGTTTAAAAAACGAAAGCTTTAATTCTGATAGATAATTAGGATATGTCATTAAAAGCAACTGTATAGAAGAACCATTTTTTTGCATAGGAAGTTGCTGGTAATAGTATTTGTTAAGCTTAAAACCTAGCTGCTTATAAAAAGCTATTCTTTTATTATTAATTTCGGTATTAGGTATTTCAACCTCTAGTATTAAGTCGTCGGTACTTTCTGATATAAATTGGGTAATAATATTTTTACCGTATCCTTTGCCTCTATATTTAGTATCTACAGCAAAATGTTCGATATACCGTAATTTATTAAACTGCCACCATAAAATAAACCCCACAAAAGCTCCATTATCTGTAACAATGTCGAAATTGTAGTCTTTATTATCCATTAAAAGTTTCTGTAGATAGAGCTGACGACGCTCGTCAATAGGAAAAGAATCGTTATACAGCTGCCATGCAAGCTTAAAGCTACTATTATTAGTTGTTGTTAATCTGTTTCGTATCACAGTTTAGACTTTATAAAAGAAGAAATATACAATTAGTCATTGTATTTATAACGTTAATTAGAGCTTTATATAAAAAAGCTTAATCATTATATTTTATTGTATATGTTGTTAATAAAATATTAACACATACATATAAATATAAAGTAATTAGTAACAGCAAATATTTAAGGTTAAATATAATACCAATTAATTAACCTAATTAAAATTAAGCTGTGTAAAATTTATGCTCTTAGATATTATTTAACCTGATATTAGATTGGTTTTGACAGTTATTAGGTTAGCATTTTGAATCATTAGATTGGTTTTAGCAATCATTAGGTTGCTTTTTACTGTCATTAGATAGGATTTATCAATCATTAGGTTTGTTTATGTAGCAATTAGGTCTGGCTAAA
>Ga0193951_1000646_pt1 | contig 15630 bp, 10 predicted proteins | sample BB_2_MG_FD_140370 | JGI IMG/M metagenome (GOLD analysis project Ga0193951, IMG submission 140370) | Microbial mat bacterial communities from the Broadkill River, Lewes, Delaware, United States - BB_2_MG | ecosystem: Environmental > Aquatic > Freshwater > River > Microbial mats | place: USA... | reverse complement strand
GTGAATAATATCTATTAGATCACAGCGAGGAACTTGCTTCAAGCTTAAAAAACAAACAATTGAGGAAATATAAAAAAAGACGTAAATACGTCTTTTGGGAGAAATTCTACAGCCTCAACGCCCTGTTAACAGGCAAAAAATAGTTGGTTAAAATAAGCGACGAAGGAGCAAAAACCAACTGTTTTTTGTCCTTGTTTAACAGCTTGTTAGCTTTTGTTTTTTACCAAACTTAACACCCATGCCCCTATTGGAGTTATTAAAGCACTAATAGTAAACCAAGTGACAATATTAAATTGGGAGTATTTAATAAAAGCAATTTTTGAATTAATTACAATTTGCTTTGAATATTGGTTATCGAGTTCAGTGTAATTACCTTGCTCATTACATGCCTTATAATACTCATCTAAATAAGTGCGTGGCGTGAGGCTACAAATATCCCCAAAATAAAAAATATTTATAGAATTTAGTTTCGTTGGGAATTTTACTCCCCATGGCGGGGTAAGCCTTGGTATAAAAGACAAAAAACCAACTATAACAGCGCATAAAAGCATTAGCACTCCCAAATAGATGTATATCATAAGATATTGACTTGGGCTTTCAAAAGATAAAAACAGCCTACACAGACCAAAAATTATCGCACAATCAAGAGCTACAAATGCACCATTTTTAGTTTCTGCAAACTTTAACCAATCATTTGTACGATTTAAAATATCTTCAAGTTTTGCTTCAGATTTAGGCATTTTCATATTCCTTGACTGCAGTAAAAGTCACATCACCACCATAAACGTCACCAGAGTAATCTCTCACCTCAATTTCTTTTTTAGAGAATAGAGTTTTTTCAATATAATCGGAATTGGGATGTGATTTTTTAAGGCCGTCCCAAACAGCTTTAGTTATTAATATTGGACTGTAGGTTTTTGAATACGGACCTAATTGAGTTTTAAAAAATGACTTAAAATATTCTTCTTTATGTTTGAGATTTCTCGTATGAGTTACTTCAAGGTCATCTATAAATCCATCTAAAGTCCTATCTAGCCATGACCATTTGTCTGTAAGTGGGTAATGATTCCCTTGCTTTATCCCTGGAACAGTCCAAGTCACTGTTTTAAATGCTAGGTCTGTTAATCTTGATGCTGTATTTGCTGGCTTACCAAGCCAAACTAAACTTCTATAAAATTCTTTTTCCGAGCCTTGACGTATAGCTCCGCTTTTAGTTATTAGCATCTTTCCATAATCAACACCGATGCCGCATTTAAAATCAAAACTCTTAATCCTCTTATTTAGGATGTTTTGACAAACACTGTTCATTAGCACTGCTGTATCTATGGAGTTTTTAAAACAATTATCCTTGTCAAAAACGACCATTACTCTGTCGCCTATAATGTTCCTTACATGACCGCCATAATATTTTGCACAAGCAATCATTGAGCGTACAAAAGTTGAATACATTTTTGCTAAGGTATGAGGTTTTTTACTGGCACTAATACTTGCTGACCCCCTAATATCAACGTACAAGACACAGCTCTCTAGGCGCTTACATTTCTTCTTGTTCGTATCAAGATTATCATAAGTAATATTAGGATCATCGAAATTTGGAACGAAGTTTGTTTCAGTTATGATTACTTCGAAATCACTATCTAAAATAGTTTTCACTTCATCATCAATATTCTGAAAAAAATCTTTTAAAGCCAATCCAAACTCCTTTATGCGGATAAAAAGCTAACAGTATATTATCCATAATTCACGATAGTAACGGATTATGAAATAAAATAATAACAAAACAATAATAATTAAATTATTACTTGTCAAAGCTTTATAGTAAAATAGGTGGTTTTATTTTAAACATTAAGTTTGTAGAAAGTGAGCATATTTGTGCTCACTTTCTACACAAAAAATTGTGTTTTTGGGGAAAATACATTATAACTGTATATAAATACAGTTTGGTAAAGTGTTTTTTTATGATCATAAAACCTCCTTTTTTACAGCCTCTTCGAGATGTAATTCGAGTTAAACGCTATAGCTTACAAACAGAAAAAATTAACGGGGACGCCACTCAAAATAACTAAATTTCTATCCGTCATTTTTTCGCCATCTATTTTCGCAGCGCCTTATTTAATCATGCGGTAAGCATCTGACGTACTTCCCACTAAACCAGCTTCTTTTAATAAATTCTTGATGAGCCACTTCCGCTGCTGCTTGATCATGGAAACGTGCGCTTAACTCTTTTGCTAAGTCAATTTTAACATCGCGTGGGTTTTTACCTTGTTCAATTTCAGTTTTATACCCTTCAATTTCTGTTAAAGGTTTAAAGCTTAATAATTCATAATAACGTCACATAAGCACATCGGTAATATTACCTTAACAGCTAAAGCAAAGGCCGACGCAGCATCCTGTTTCGACCTTTATTTTAATGGATATTTACCAACTTACTCTTTTAATTCATGACTGACAGAGCTGTCTGATTGAATAGCAAGCCCCTCTAAAAGCATTTTAGCTGCTCGGTCTGCTGTATCCTGAAAAGGCTCTAATATGAGTTCAACATCGAGTAAGTTTAATTCTTCGGTATCTATACTGCTTTGTGAAACAGCGGCTAATTTACCCTTATACCCAGCTGATCGGGTTAATTGAATCACGGTTCTTCTAATATCTTCTGACGACAAGCCTGTATGTAAATGTGGGATTGTTGAAACAACCCAATTTGCATGATTTAATGGTAACTCGATGATAAATTCAGCATCGGTTGCGTCGCCATATTCACATTCTAAACCTAACAGTCGCCAATGTTTTATAGCAGCAGGGTTGAAGTCGATACCTAACACGCTAATACCTTGTTCTTTAAGTCGCATCGCAATGGCAGTGCCAAGGCGACCTAAACCAAAGATAATAACGGGGTAGTGAGCATCAGTATGATCATCCGTCATATTTTCGCGAGGAACGCCTGAACGTTCAAACATACCAATAACGGGCGCAAAAATAGAATAGAGTTGATGTGAGTAGGTGATCATATACGTTGATGCGGCAATGGTGATAATGCCAACTAATGTTACTAATCCCAGAATATCTTGTGGTACATGTCCTAAGCTAATACCCATCGCAATGAAAATTAATGAAAATTCACTAATTTGAGCTACGGTTAAACCAGCAAGGAAACCTGTTCTTTTACCATAGCCCATAAGCCCCATAATAATCATGACAATGAGTGGATTACCAATAAGTACAAACAGTGAGAAAAGCATTGCGCCTGGTAGATGCGCGCCTAATAAAGACAAGTCTAATGTTGCGCCTAAGGCGATAAAGAAAAACAGCAATAAAAAATCACGTAAGGGCGCAAGTCTGGCAGCGATACTTTCTCGATAAGGGGTTGAAGCTAAGGCAACACCTGCGAGTAATCCACCCACTTCCATACCTAAACCGACGATGTCTCCTATGGCGGCAAAAAGGGCTGCTTGTGCAATGGCGTATATTACTAATAGCTCAGGCGCTTTAGCTAGTTTTTCAGTAAGAGGGTTAGCTATATAACGCACAAAAATAATAACAAAACCCAGTAATCCCACACCTGAAATAGCGACTTGCCAAACAGATGAATTATTTGAATCGCCATGCCCAGAGCCAATACCAATAGTTGCTAATATAATCATAGCCACTACAACAACGAGATCTTGAACAATTAAAAAACCCAGTGCGATTTGGCCATGTAATGATTCAATTTCTCGTTTATCAGAGAGTAACTTTACAATAATAATCGTTGAAGAAAAGGTAAGTGATACTGCAACATAAAGACTAGTGATATGGTCTAAGCCAATACCTAAGCCTATGTAATAACCAAATAAGGATGTGAAAGCAACTTGACCAAGACCCGTTAGAACAGAAACGCCACCAATAGACTTAATTAACTTTACATCTAATTTGATACCAACAAGAAATAACAGTACCGCGATGCCTAATTCAGAGAGTAGCTTGATTTGATCTTTGGAATGAACAATATCCAGTACGGAAGGTCCTGCTATTAACCCCACTGCAATGAAACTTACAATAAGGGGTTGCCTTAATAATAGTCCGATAAATCCCATGAGTGCAGCTAACACGAGCAGCGCTGCTATTTCAGTAAATGACGACTGTGAAATTAGTTCAATTAAATTCATTACATAATCCCTATCCTGTGAATATAGTATTAGATAATTTTACATTAATAGAGGGGGGAGTGAATATATTAATTATTGAATAACATAGTTTTTATAAGGTTATTTGATCTGGATACTTAATTATAATAATAACGATGAAGTTAGCGCGTTAATTTACGCTAAAGTGTTTGTTAGTTATTTAAGCTTTTTAGTAATCATTCGGTGTTTATTCTCTGAAATACATGGTGTTCAATTCCTGCTTGTGGTTAAATTTAGGGTATCAAGCTTTATACGGTAAACACTACATTGATCAATCTTTATCCCGCTAACAAAATGGAAAATTTGTTACTGCTGCTTAATAAAATTTCCCAACTATCTCCCCTAGGTGTATTCAGTCAAGAAGTGATTGTGGTGCAAAATCCAGGGATGCAGCATTGGTTAAACCTCGCTATTGCCGAAGAACGTGGTATTAGCATGAATATGGGTTACGCGTTACCAGCTCAGTATCTATGGAAGCTAATAAGAACGCTGGCTAGTGATGAAGATGTACCAGAACAGTCACCTTACTCAAGAGAAGTGTTAACTTGGCGTATTTATGCTTTATTAGCGACAAAAAGTGTAATTGATGACAGTGATTTTATCGCTGCAACTCGGTATTGGCATAAGTCATCAGCAACAGAAAACGCTTATTCAAATCAAGAGCAGCCGAACGCTAGCAAAGAAAATATTTTCAGCAGTCAGGAGAATTTAAAGCGCTATCAGTTAGCAGAGCAAATGGCTGATTTATATGAACAGTACTTAATATTTCGTCCTGAATGGTTAGACTCTTGGCAAAAGGGACAAGAAGTTGACTTACTGTCTAATGACAGTAGGTGGCAAGCTAAATTATGGCAACAACTTATTAAACAACTCGCTTATAACCCAGTAGAGTTATTAAATAATGCTATTGCTAATATTGAGAATAAGCTTGCAGCAGATCCCTTGTTATTACCTAAACGGTTAAGTTTTTTTGGTATTAACAGCATGGCTCCGATGTGGTTGACCTTTATAAACGCATTAAGCGAGTATATCGAAGTAGACTTTTATCATCTCAATCCTTGTTTTTCTTATTGGGGCGATATTATTAGTGAAAAACAAGCTATTAGTAAACTCTCTCACTGGTCTAACGGTGTTGATGATGAGCATCTATTTGTTGGTAACCCTTTATTAGCTAATTTAGGACAGCAAGGGCGTGAATTTTTAGCTTTATTACAAGATTACAGTACGGTTAATGTTGAGCTATTTGTTAAAGCGAGCTCGGATAACCAAGGTGCAGATAATAATTCAATCAGTAGTGACAATGATAGTGATAGCAACAAGCCAGCAGAGCGAATTTTACATAAGTTACAAAATGATATTTTAGCGTTACATGATGCCACGAAAGCACCAGAGGTGTTAATCGATGACTCTATTACATTCGTTAGTTGTCATAGTGCTTTACGCGAAGTACAAGCCTTACACGACTTCCTTCTTCATCAATTTAATACATCTGCTAGTCAATCAAACAATACAGATAAGCTAACACCAAAAGATGTATTGGTTATGTGTCCGCAAATCGAGCAATATGCACCTTATGTAAATGCAGTATTTACGCGTGGCTGGCAAGAATTAAACGATGAAGTACCGCCATTACCTTGTTCTATTGCTGATCGCAGTGCAAAAGATAGTGATCCCTTGATTGCTGCGTTTAGTGAGCTATTAACCTTACCTGATTCTCGTTTTCAAGTATCTCATTTATTAAGCTTTATTCGTTTGCCTGCCGTTGCTAATAAATTTTCTATTAATGAAGAAGACGGCGAAAAAATAGCGGTTTGGTTGAAACAAGCAACTGTTCATTGGGGCTTAGATAAGTCGCATAAAGCTAAAATACTGGGTGATAATGTCAGTAATAGCTTTACTTGGCAGCAAGGGTTATCTCGATTATTAAGAGGTTTTGCTTTTTCAGATACCGATACAATTTATCAAGAGCAACTCTTACTGGCAGCAGTTGAAGGTGATGACGCAATATTACTTGGGCAATTAATGTTATTTATTGAACAACTACAAAGCTTAGCCCAACAGTTAAATACACCCAGAACAGCTAAAGATTGGCAGACTTTCTTACTAAGCCAACTGTCATTGTTGTTTACTACTAATCGTTATTTTTCTAACGAGACGAAATCGAAAAGTGCTTCACAAGCAATAAATGCACAGCTAAATAATCAAATTGAAAATAGCTTAGCGATTATCGAACAGGCAATCAGTGCCTTGGTTGAATATTGCTCTCATGCACATTTTGAAGAAGTAATTGATTTAGCCATTGTTGTAGACTTTCTCAATAACCACTTCAGTCAAGGTGATGCTAGTCGTCAATTTATGGTTGGACAAGTAACATTCTGCTCTATGCTGCCTATGCGTAGTATTCCATTTAAAATTATTGCGGTCTTAGGTTTGAATGATGGTGAATTCCCAAGACAACGACAACCATTAGGTTTTGATTTAATGGCAACTAGTCCAGCAAGGTTAGGGGATAGATCTCGTCGTGGAGATGATCGTTATTTATTTCTAGAAGCAATCATCTCAGCAAGAAATTCACTGTATTTAAGCTATCAAGGCCGTAATATTAAAAACAATAACGAAAAGCAGCCTTCACTCGTGCTTAAAGAGTTAATGGATTATCTTACGCAAGGTTATGGCTGGAACTTTGATAAAGACAATGAAGATGAAAATCCACCGAATCAATTGCAGCAAATGCCTATGCAGCCTTTTAGTGAAGGTAATTACTTGGCCGCGCCAGACTTAACCGCTAAATCGTCAGCAGCTAATTCTTCCATAGTAATTACTGCTTCACCAATAAAGGCGAGTTTTAATGCTAACTGGTTTAAGTTAGCACAAAATAATGGTCAAAATGTCCAGCGTGATAAAACGTCGTTAGTCATAACAGATGAAGAAATTGAGTTAGAATCAATCACCGCAAACGATTTAATACGGTTTTTTCAACACCCAAGCAAGATGTTCGCTCAAAAGGCATTAAACTTATACTTAGATGATAATAGCGTGCAACTACATGATGTAGAGCCTTTTAGCGCAGATTATTTAGATCGCTATTTATTAAAACAAGATTTATTAACTGCAAGTTTAGCAATGCTATCCGAACAAACCACAATACCGATGGTCAATAGCATAGAGCAAGTATTACATGCTGCTAAATTATCCGGAAAATTCCCTGATGCCCCTAGTACTCAAGCTGATTTTGATAATTGGTTAGACGAAACGCAACAATTTAGCCAAGAAATTGTTGATCACGGCTGTGATAATCCAGAATTAATTGATTGCCAGATAACCGTCAATCCACATAAAACAGCAAATTCTAGTAGGAGTCTACAGGCAAGCGCCCCTATTATTTTGATGGCAAAAATACCGGTTAAACAGACTCATGATGGTGTTCAGTTAGTCTTTTATCGTAGCTCTGGTGCGAAAGTGAAAGATTTATTTACGTTGTTTTTACATCATTTGATTGTGCAGTTATGGCAACAACAAAATATGGGCACTAAAGATTATGGAAGTAATATTCTTAGTCAAGTACAGAGTACCTGTGGTTTCTACTTTAATGCTAAAGCGCAAAGTGTCGAACATTATAGTGTTACCAGTATCGAAAATGCTGAAGCTGAGCTTAATATGCTTTTAAGCACTTATGAACAAGGCCAAAAACAAGCCTTGTTATTGAATAGTGAATTAGCGGCTCATGTGTTTAAGCAAGTACGTGGTAAGGTTGTGGAAATGACACAAGATCGTTTTGAAAATCTTTGGTATGGCGATGATTCTGTTTCGGGGCTCGGCCATGATCCTTATATTGCGTATTTTTGGCAACAATGTCCTGACATTACCGCATACTTACCGCAATTTAATACTGTTTATCAAAGTTTATTTAAGCATGTAAGCAAGCGTAAAAGTAAGGCTAAAGGTGAAAAGTCATGAGTCAGTCATCAAAATTTACCTTAACTAATTTAGATTCATCCACCATCCCATTAACTGGCCGACATTTAATTGAAGCCAGTGCTGGTACAGGAAAAACTTACAACATAACTCGTATTTATTTACGTTTATTGCTTGAGCGTGAGTTGAAAGTTGAAGAGATTTTACTGATGACTTTCACTAAGGACGCGACTCAAGAGCTAAGAGGGCGTATTGATGCCTTTATTCGTGAAGCGCTTAATAACTGGCCTACCTTGTGTAGTCAGGATTCTTATTTTAAAGCCATTGATAAGCGAGTGAACCCAGATAACGCTAACCCTAATAAAATCGAGTTTTTATTAAAACGTGCATTATTGTTTTTAGATGAAGCGGCCATTTTTACTATCCATGGTTTTTGTCAACGCGCGTTAACGCAACATGCTTTTGCGAGTGGTTTACCTTTTAACGCGAATATGTCGACCAATAGTAACGAATTAGTACTAGAAGCAACGCAAGATTGGTATCGTCAATTGGCGAAACAAAGTATTGAAAATTTTGTCTTAGTTGAAGCTTTTTGGGCAACGCCTACGGCCTTTGTTTCAAGTTTTGCTAAAGCTATTTCACATCGAAGTGAGTTGTCGGTTATTGATGTACAAAGCTTAGTGGCTAATTTTATCCAATTAGCCAAACATGCCAGTGTAGCTTTAAATAATAATACAAGCTTACTTGATGAAGGATTAGTGGCACACAAAAAACCAGAAGAGCAAGAAAAGCGCGCTGAAGAGCTTGTTAAATTAAAGCAATGGTTAGATAACATCGCGCAGTGCCAAGACCACAACGCTTTATTGGACGCTGCCGCCTATCCTATGCCAGATTACTTGCTAAATGGTAGTCGCCATCCTAAAGCATTTAAAGTGCAATTAGCGCAGGTTTTAGACAGTGCTAAAGAAATTAAAGCGCAAGTGAAAAACTTAGCTAAAAACATCAATAAAGCCCAAGCTTATCAAATTGTAAGAGGCGCTATTTATCAAATCAGACAACAAGTAAAACAAACAAAAGAGCAGCTTAATTGTTTAGATTTTGACGACCTTATTAATACCTTGGCTGATTGTTTGCAACAAACGCCTAAAAAGGATTCCTCAAGTTCACAGCAAACAAGTAATATTTTAGCGCAAACTTTATTAGCGCAATACCCTGTGGCGTTAGTTGATGAATTTCAAGATACAGATCCTCAACAATTTGCTATTTTGCAGGGAATTTATTATCAAAAAGATCAATCAGGTGTGAGCAGTGATAACACTAGCAGTGATGAAGAGAGTAAAAATGCACTCTATTTAATTGGTGATCCTAAACAAGCTATTTATGGTTTTCGTGGTGGTGATATCTTTGCTTATTTAAATGCTCGTAGTGATTGTGATTATCATTGGTTGATGGATACTAATTGGCGCTCAAGTCCTGATGTTGTCGAAGCGTATAATCAGGTGTTTTCTGGCTCGGCTACTGAGAGCAGTGTGAAACAATCAGTTTTTGGTTATGGCATCGACTATCAACCGGTACTTGCAGGGAAGAAAGCCGATGCTAAGGTTGACTCATTAACCAATAAGGGACGAGCATTAAGGTTTGTACATTTTACTGGCGAGGGGTTTACTGACAAAGTGCCGCAGTCGGTAAGACCATTAATGGCTACCTGGTGTGCTAATGAAATTGTCAGTTTACTTAATAAAAATGATATTACTAATCTTGCTGCTGAGCAGACAACAGATAATAAACAAATAAAACCAAAAGATATTGCCATTTTGGTACGTGATGGACGAGAAGCAAGTGCTATTAAAGAAGCGTTGTTACAAGCTAATTTAGCGAGTGTCTTTTTATCTGATCGGGCTAATTTATTTGATAGTGAACAAGCAGAGCAGCTGATTAAATTATTAAGAGGTATATTAGCACCAGAAGACGAACGTCTCTATTTAAGTGCTATTACTTGTGGATTACTTGGTATTAACGCTTCTGCGTTGTATAAACTGCAACAAGATGAATCGGCATATCAAACATTAAAATTTCACTTCTTCGACTATCGAGAACAATGGCAGCGTCAGGGTTTTATCTCAATGGCGATTACTATTATGCATCAGCATTTTGATTTCTCTGGTGCTAATGACAGCGGTAATAAATCTCGTGCATTGACCAATCTTTTGCATTTATTTGAGATTTTACAATCAGCAAGCCAACAGTTTTTACAACCACAAGAATTACTCTATTGGTTTGAACAACAGTGCCATGATGATAATGCTCGGGCAACAAATGATTTAGAAACAGAGCAACGACTTGAAAGTGATGGCGATCTAATTCGTATTGTTACGCAACATGGTGCTAAAGGTCTTGAGTATCCAATTGTTTTTATTCCTTTTGCCACTCGTCATAACGATCCACTTAAGTTTGGCAATAAATCCGTTAGTTATATTGAATACCATAATGAGCAAGGACAGTTATGTCTTAGTTTAGATGGCGATGAACAGGCTAAAATTGCTATGGCAAATGAAGCTTATGCTGAAAGTATTCGCCTTTTATATGTTGCCATAACACGAGCTGAACGTCGGTGCTACATTTTAAGCACAGCCTTTGATAAGTATGCATTGTCGCCTTTAGGTAAAACCCTGCAATGGCAACCTGAGCAAGATATTGTTCAAAGTCTTAACCAGTTAGTGGCTAGTTCACCAGAGACTATTAGTTTACAACTTGAATCGTTTGATAGTCTTGCTAATGATATTGCTAGCAATGTTATTTCGCAAAAACAGCAAGTTGAAAAAACAGCTGAACTAGAAGTTAGTAAATTTATTGGTAAAATTGAACGAGATTGGTGGCTAAGTTCATTTTCTGCCTTAAGTAAAAACTTACGCCATGGTGGGATTTCTTCGCCGGATAGAGACTCGGTAGAAGTCGTTGATAGCAGTGTAACAAATCGGAAAAGTGAAAAAGCATTACTCCGCTTTCAATTAGTAAAAGGCGCACATAGTGGTAATTTATTACATGATATTTTAGAGCACAGTAATTTTAAAAGCAGTGATGTGATTGAAAATAACATGCTTGAAAGTACTAAGTGGCCTTTACTTAAGTATGGAGAGCTAACAACAGGTTTTACTGACGTTGATCTAGTGTGTTGGCTTGATGAAATTGTAAAAACCCCAATGACTAATAAAAGCGATACGCTTGATACTTTTTGTTTAGCTGATATTCCTGTACAGAAAACCCTGCGTGAAAATGAGTTTTACTTCCCAATGAATGAAGCCAATATTACAGATTTAGAGAAATTGTTAACCGATCATCGAAATACTAATACAACTACAGTGAAGCAAAATAATGTTAGGTTACCAAGCTATAAATCCTTAAAGGGCATGATGCATGGCTTTATTGATTTAGTGTTTGAGCAAAACGGTAAATATTATGTCTGTGATTATAAGTCTAGCCATTTAGGTGATGACTATAACGATTATGATTACAATGCATTGCGTGATGATATAGAAAAAAACTACTATGATTTACAGTATCTTATTTATAGTTTAGCGTTACATCGTTATCTTCAACAAAACCTACCTGATTATGATGTAGCGGAACATTTTGGCGGTATATATTATTTATATCTACGTGGTATGACAAACGATGCCAGCCATCAAGGGAAGGGCGTTTATTATCGACAGATCACGGAGAATGAGCTAATTCAATTAGATGATCTTTTTTTGGGCAAGCCGTTAGCTAACAAGTTAATGAAGGAGCAACAATAATGGCTCACATAATCGTTAACTTTAACCAAGCGCAACAACAATTAGCTAATATAGAGGCGATAGATTATTTTTTTGGGAAAGAATTACTCGCAGCGTTAACCGTTCAGGCTGATTTGTCTGATGAACAACAACAGATCTTATTCCATTTATTAATAGCATTAAGTGTTAGCTTACGTGCAGGACATACATGTCTACCAATAACTGAGATTGCTGGGGAGCATTGGGGTGTTGCTTTCGATGAACTCGGTGAGTGTAGCCATCAAGGCTATCTTTTCCCAAGTATTGATATTTTAGAGGGGCTATTAGCAGCTCTTAATCTTACGGCTGAAGAACATCAACCCGTAGTTTTCGATAATAATAGCTTATATATGCGTCGCTATTACCAATTTGAATGGGAGCTTGCTCAAGGTATTCATAAACGTTTAACGCAAAAATCTGCCGTGTCAGTGAATGATATTAGTAGCATTGTTAGTCAATTATTTCCAACAAGTCAGGGAAAAGATATCCTTCAGAATGAAGCTGTTAATATTGTAGAAAATAAGCGTGAAGAAATTGATTGGCAAAAACTGGCTGTTGCTAACGCCATTGATAAAAATTTCACTGTTATTGCTGGTGGCCCAGGTACAGGTAAAACTTATACGGTAACCAAACTACTTGCTGCGCTCTTAATGTTACATGAAAAAAATCAGTTACAAGAAGATGCACCGGCTTTAGAAATTGCGTTAGTTGCCCCAACAGGTAAAGCTGCACAACGATTATCTGAATCTATCATAAACGCAATAGCTGGCTTTAAAGGGCTTATTGATGATGATATTTTGGCTGCTATGCCAACACAGGCAAAAACTATTCATCGATTATTAGGGGTTATTCCTAATAATCATAATTTTAGACATAATCAAAATAATTTATTGTCTTGTGATGTGTTATTGATCGATGAAGTGTCTATGGTTGATTTACCTATGATGACACGTATATTTCGTGCCTTAAAACCTGAAACAAAAGTTATCCTATTAGGTGATGCTGATCAGTTACCTTCTGTGGCTGTTGGCTGTGTACTCGCAGATATTGCGCCAAGGCCTCATTCTGGTTACAGCAAGGAAAACTTAGCTTATTTGGCAAAGGTATGTGAAATAGAGCAGACATTTCTCGCCAGCCAATTTCATCAAGCTTCTGCAGAGCCGATGACTTATCATGATCATTTAAGCTTCTTAATGAAAAGTCGTCGTTTTGATGGAGAAGGTGGAATAGGCATATTAGCAAATTATGTTATTCAAGGTGAGTCAACGCTCAGTTGGCAGCTGCTAACGGCTTCAGCAAGTGAAGGAGCGTTAGCTGATAATAACCAGTTAAGCCTTGCGGATAATACCTTAAGTAGTTGGTTGCCACCTTTAATTCAAAAGTATTACCAAGGCATAGCACAATGTCGTGATGTTTCTGGTGCTTTTGCATTATTGGCTAAATTTCGTGTTTTGTGTGTTACTCGCCAAGGTGAGTTTGGTGTAGATGCGTTAAATCAATGGATAAAAGAGCAATTATTTTCTCGTTTTCATACTGAGGTTAATTATCATGGCATGCCAATTATGATCAATGAAAATGACTACCGATTAGGGCTATATAATGGTGATATTGGTTTGCTTTGGCGTACTGAAGAAGGCCAATTAATGGCATATTTTGAAGACACTGAAGACGGTTATAAACTGTTTATGCCATCACGTTTACCTAAATATGACATGGTTTACGCCATGACTATTCATAAAACCCAAGGTAGTGAGTTTGATCATGTTGCTATGGTAATGCCAAAACAAGCTGAACATCAATTATTATCACGTGAATTACTTTATACAGGGATTACTCGAGCAAAAACAATGTTAACGATTTCGAGTAATAAGCCAACTTGGCAACATGGTGTAAAAACCAAAATAAAACGTTACTCAGGACTAACACTTTAATTTATAATTTACACTACACAGCATACTTTTATTTTCTAAGGAAAGCGTCTCTTAATGCAGTTAATCAATATAGATAAACAACGTTACAGAAAACATTTAAACATAGTAATAGCCGGATTTATTGGTACTTTATTAATTTTGTCTTTAATTTTTGGTCAACTGCTTATTGCCAGTTTTGCCCAAGAAGGGGTAAGTAACTTTAGGTATAATCTACTTGGCGTGATTCTCGCTTTGCTTGCATGTGCTGGCATTATGCATACATTAAAAAGCTCTGATGCATTTAAAGAGATTTACTATGTATGGCAGATAAAACAACTACAAAATCTAATTTATCGAAAATTGAAAAAAATTAAAGTGGGTGTAAGTAATGATGAGCACAATGCTTTAATTATTTTAGTTTTTTATTATCAAAGTTTAATACAAGTTTATCGACTCGATGATAATACCCTAACTATTTCTGAAGTAGAAAAAAGGCTCAGTGACTTACAAGATACTATTGCTGAAAAAAATCTAACGGTAAGTGCTGACCAGTTTGAGCAGAAGTTACTAGATGATTATCGTTAATCATTGTCCTTATTTATTATGAACAAAAAAAACCAGTATTTAATTAAATACTGGTTTTTTAATTTTTAACATTAACTAATAATAAGTAACTATAAAAATTATTAGTGGTAGTGCTATATTATCTTTAGCGCAATAAACTATCTGGCACGGAAAATAATGCGACCTTTAGATAAATCATATGGCGTTAACTCAACAGTTACTTTATCGCCAGTTAAAATACGAATATAGTTTTTACGCATTTTTCCTGAAATATGAGCAGTAACCACATGGCCATTCTCTAATTCAACTCGGAACATAGTGTTAGGTAACGTGTCTAAAACCGTACCTTGCATTTCAATATTTTCTTCTTTCGCCATGGGGCGCTAAACCTCTATATGTTGTGCAAACAAGCAATAAGTTCAAATTAAATTGTTATAAATTATTGCCGATAAAAAAAGCTGCGCGAATAATGCCTAATTGTGCAGCTAATGTAAAGCTTTGTGGCGGTTTATTTATGAGAGATATTAAATAACATTAGAGAAATTATATTATTTTTGAACAAGTAACCATTGTTGCTTGGTAAATATTTCATAAGGAAAATATCTATTTTTGTAATTCATTTTTTTACAATCATCTATTTGATAACCTAAGTATAAAAAGGGTAAATTGAATTTTTTACAAAACTCTATTTGAGTCAGAATAGAAAAAACACCTAAACCATTTGCTCTATAATCAGGGTGATAAAAGGTATACACCGCAGACAAACCATTAGTTAATACATCAGTTACTGCTAGACACACTAACTTTTTGTCGTTATTTTCTTCTAACCAAGTCTCAATAAATAATTGTTTAGTTAACTTACTAGAAAGAAAGGTTTGAAATTGCTCATAATTTGCAGGAAACATGCTGCCGTCTTGATGACAGGTATTAATATAAGTTTCATACAAAGGGTAATATTCATCTTTTAATTGCTCAGAGGTCGTAATTTTGAAATGTGCATTTCGTTTTAATGAACGTTTTTGGCTTTTAGAAGGATGAAATTCATTCACAATAACCCGCACAGAATTACAAGCATTGCAGCTAGGGCAATGAGGCCGATAAGATTGGTCGCCACTGCGACGAAAACCTTCCATCATCAATATGCTGTAACCACGATTATTTTGTAATCGTTCATCAATAGCAATTAATAAACGCTCTTCTTTGTTAGGCAAGTAACTACAAGGAAAGGTTTTTGTTATACCTACTTTAAAAGTATCATCATTCATAGAG
>Ga0193951_1000645_pt1 | contig 15638 bp, 13 predicted proteins | sample BB_2_MG_FD_140370 | JGI IMG/M metagenome (GOLD analysis project Ga0193951, IMG submission 140370) | Microbial mat bacterial communities from the Broadkill River, Lewes, Delaware, United States - BB_2_MG | ecosystem: Environmental > Aquatic > Freshwater > River > Microbial mats | place: USA... | reverse complement strand
TTTTTATTATGTATTTTATAAAGAGATTTTACCTAAAACTGAAAGCAACACCTGCATTAACAGAATTATACTCTTGTAACGTATAGCTTCCGAATAATTTAAAGAAACCTAAACTTAAACGAGCGCCTAATGTAGTGTTAAAACTACCAGAGCTAGAACTTAGTGATAATGGATTTGTTCCTAGGTTTTCTCTTTCTGTACCTAAAGGTGTAGAATAATTAGCATAAAAACTATCTCCTCTCATGTCTAGGTTTGTATTACCTCCGTTATATCCAATACCTCCATAAATGTTGATAACAGGGAAGTTTAAAGAGGCTATAGCTTGAACGGTATATGAATTTAATCTAAATTCTGTAACTGCATTTCTAGCTTCGATGTCTCCATCTACGTCACCAATAGTATAATCTACATTCATATTTGTGTAGGCGGCTAATAAAGAAACATGTAAAGGAGTTTTGTCCATTGGTCCAAACCAATCAGTGATTTCTTTTTTAACACCAATACCAAATAATCCACCTTTTACATCATCTGAACCTACTTTAGGAGAGTATCTAAGCATCGCTTCAAGTTTAAAAGGAAGCCCTAACCCTACTTGAACAGATGGAGCAGTTACGGCGTTGGCAGGTAAGTCTTCTTTTACTCCACCAGGCATGGTGAAATTAGCAGTACCTATTTCGTTCCCTTGATCATCACGTAAAGTGTATTCAAGTTCAGCTGTAGTAACATTATCACTACTTGAGCCTAGTACAGTAGGAGTATCAAAGGCGTTGTTTATTACTTTTGTGTTTTGTGATAAACCTAACTTAGATATATTAAACATTTCGTCTTTAGAAGGAGCGAAAGAAGCATTAGCTCCAATGGTAATGTCAAAACCAAACTTTTTATGAACTTTAGCAGTGTGATACCAACCATTGTTCATGCTATAAATGAAACCTTTCATAGCAGGATCTAAATAAGCATTTGTTAATTTGCTAGCATCTTCTTTTGCTAATAAAATAGTTTCTAACTCCTGAGCTTTAACACTAAAGCTTACCATTAAAGTTAAAAGTGGTAAAAGAATTTTTTTCATAATTATGAGGGTGTTGTTTTAAGTGGTAAAAATATAAAATAAAAAAAAGCTCAATAATATTATTGAGCTTTTTTAAAGTTAAGAAAATATTTTATGCATCAATATTCGCGTATTTTGCATTCTTTTCTATAAAATCTCTACGTGGAGGAACTTCATCACCCATTAGCATAGAGAATATTCTATCGGCTTCAGTTAAGTTATCAATGGTAACTTGTCGTAATGTTCTAAACTCAGGGTTCATGGTTGTGTCCCATAATTGTTCTGCGTTCATCTCTCCAAGACCCTTATAACGTTGAATATTAACAGAACCACCCATTTTCTGAGCAATTAAATCACGTTGATTGTCATCCCATGCATACTCACGTTTCTGTCCTTTTTTAACTAAATATAAAGGAGGGGTAGCAATGTAAATATATCCTTGTTCAACCATTTCACGCATGTAACGGAAGAAGAATGTTAGAATTAAAGTAGCAATGTGAGAACCATCTACATCGGCATCACACATAATAACTACTTTATGATAACGTAATTTTGATAAGTTTAACTCACGCGGGTCGTCTTCTGTACCGATAGAAACACCAAGTGCTGTAAACATATTTTTGATTTCTTCATTTTCAAAAACTTTGTGTTGCATTGCTTTTTCTACATTTAAGATTTTACCTCTTAAAGGAAGAATTGCTTGGAAGTTACGATCACGTCCTTGTTTTGCAGTACCACCTGCCGAGTCTCCCTCAACAAGGAAGATTTCACATTGAGCAGGATCAGTTTCAGAGCAGTCAGATAATTTACCAGGTAAACCACCAATACTCATTACTGTTTTACGCTGTACCATTTCACGAGCTTTACGTGCTGCGTGACGTGCTTGTGCAGCCAAAATAACCTTTTGAACAATAGTTTTAGCGTCATTTGGGTTTTCCTCTAGGTAATCCGTTAACATTTCAGATACAGCTTGCGATACAGCAGCACTTACTTCACGGTTACCTAATTTTGTTTTTGTTTGACCTTCGAATTGAGGTTCTGCTACTTTAACAGATACAATTGCTGTAAGTCCTTCACGGAAATCATCACCAGCAATTTCGAATTTTACATTTTTAAGTAAACCAGATTCATCGGCGTACTTTTTCAAGGTGTGCGTTAAACCACGACGGAAACCTGATAGGTGAGTACCACCTTCGTGCGTGTTAATGTTATTTACGTATGAGTGTAAATTTTCAGCATAAGAATCATTATACACCATAGCAACTTCTACAGGAATGCCATTTTTTTCGCCTTCCATAGAAATAACATCTTGAATAATTTGAGTTCTTGTTCCGTCTAAGAACTTCACAAATTCAGATAAACCTTCTTCTGAATGAAATACCTCAGAAATGTCGTTTCCTTCATCGTCTTGGTTACGTTTATCTGTCAATGTAATGGTGATACCTTTGTTTAGGTATGCTAATTCACGCATACGAGTAGCTAAGGTATCGTAGTTGTATTCTGTTGTTTGTTGAAAGATAGACTTATCTGGTAAAAAGGTAACAATAGTTCCAGTAAAATCTGTATCTCCGATAGTTTTTACAGGGTACAAAGTTTTACCTCTTTCATATTCTTGTTGCCAAATTTTACCTTCTTTATGTACAGTTGCGGTTAAATGATCGGAAAGTGCGTTAACACAAGAAACTCCAACACCATGTAGTCCTCCAGATACTTTATATGAATCTTTATCAAACTTACCTCCAGCACCAATTTTGGTCATTACTACTTGTAAAGCAGAAACGCCTTCTTTTTTATGGATACCTACAGGAATACCACGACCGTTATCTTTTGTGGTAATAGAGTTGTCTTCATTAATAGTAACCTCAATTGTATCACAGTGCCCTGCTAAAGCTTCATCAATAGAGTTATCTACTACCTCATATACTAAATGGTGTAAACCACGTACTCCAACATCACCAATATACATGGACGGACGCATACGTACGTGCTCCATTCCTTCTAACGCTTGGATGCTGTCGGCGGAATAATTATGTTTTTTTTCTTCGCTCATTGTAAAGAGAGTTAAATTAAAGTCTTTTCATGAAAAAATCGCCCGAAAGCGACTTTTGTAGTCTTACAAATTTACGGTTTTACAACCTTAAAATAAAGTTTTTAAGCGATTTTGAATGAAAATTATCAACATTTGTTAAAAAGTTAAAAAAGCCTTAAAACACTTAAAAATTAGCTTAAATAGTGTGTTTTGTGTTTTTGTACTTGATGTAGGGAGTCGACTTTGCAAAAGTGTCTTAAAAATGGTTTAAAGAGTTTGGTAAAAAGTAACTTTAAGAGTAAAAAGTGCGTAAAAAAGCTAGTTTTTAAATATAAAAAGGTATGCTAAACTCTTGTTGTTGCTTTACTAAGGTTGTAGGTGAAATTCCGTATTTCTTTTTAAAACAATTAGAAAAGTAAGAAGAACTACTAAAGCCAACATCAATAGAAGTTTGATTGATGTCTAATGTACCGTCTGTAATTGAATTAACAGATTTAACAAGTCTGAATTCTTTTAATATTTGATTTATTGATTTTCCTGTAATTGTTTTACAATATCTATATAATTTAGTTTTACACATCATCATTAATGAAGCAATGTTAGGGATGTTAAAATGAGGGTTTTGATAGTTTTTAGAAATTATATCAAGTAAAGAAAGTAAAAAGTTTTCAGTTTCATGATTTAGTATTAAATAGGTATTATTATACTTGGAGTTTATATGTTCTGAATAAGCTTTTAAGTTTTCTATTTGTGATGAAATAATAAGTTGTTTTCTAGTCTTTAGAAAATATAGGAATTGAATAAGTCTATCTACGTTTATAGATGATACAAAATCATCTTGATCACTCTTATAAGGAGAAAGCATAATTTTAACAGGGAAGCAGTCAATTCTTTTATAAAGTTTTTTTTGAATCGATAAAGAGCATTCAATCGCGTTTTTGTAAGAAGGAAAAGCTGCTAAAAAACCTTCTTCTTTAGTTTTTATCTGGTGACCTTCATAAGAATTAATTAAGTTTTGAATAATTGTTTTCTTGTATAATAAGATATTTTTAGCATTACTTTCTTGAAGTTTGCATATTAAGGTTTTTTTATTAAAGGTTTTTGCTAAAAATAAAATAGAGTGTTTATGGTGAGGGTAGTGGGTTTCAGACTGTATTATTTTTAGTTGTTGTTCACTTTTTAAAAGAGCATAGGCTAAATGACTATTAACTGAAGTGATTTTGTATGGCTGTAAGTTTATTGATTTATAGTACAAGCTTTTTATAGACTTTTTATCGGTAGCTTTTATCAAAAAAAACACACTGTTTTTTTTATAATCAACCCAACAATTAATACACTTTTTGAAAAGTGTTAATTGAATTTTAGAATAAAAAGTAATAGCTAAATCAACCGCTATTTTATTCTTGGTTATATGTTGAATAAGGTAAACAGCCATGTGTAAAGTTAAAAAATAGATAAACCAAGAATAGTTAACCAGATGTTAAAGAGGAAAAAACTTGTTTTTAGGGTAAAGTATTAAAAAAGCATCTTACATTTTAATGTAAAACGCTTTTTTAATAGGTAGGTTTAGGGCTAAACAAATATTTTGTTTAGTGAATGTTTCCGTCATAATCAAGTTTTAGATTTTTCTTTTTCCCATTTTTTCTTAGTTGAACTTTAAATACTTGTTTAGACTCGCTATTGTCTCTATAGGTAACAAGATATACATCTTTATATATTATCCATCCAGGATACTTATTATTAATAGCTGTTCTAACAGTTTTTGGAAGTAGAATGTTTTTGTAACGTTCTATAGAACTCATGATTTTTCCGTTAGAATCATAAGTAGCAGTAATTAATCCTGAGGTTCCCCCTTCTTTTTTGGTTTTAAAAATAACTTCATAAGCTTCAAAATCTCTATCAAATATAGGTAACTCTGTAATGTCATACCTTGCCGCTTCGTTTTGTAAGTTTACAACTAATTCAGGTGTGTCTTCACGTTGAACTTCATCTAGATAACTTAAATTTAAAGGCTTAATAGTGACAGGTTCCAGAATGATATTTTTTTGAATATCATTTTGGGAATGCATTAGGTTGGTTAGACCTAGAAAAAGTAAACCAAATACTAATTTTTTCATGGTACTAAGTTTTAAGGTTAAATAATTAATAAGGAGTATGAGAAATAGTTAATTCAAGGGGATAACAAAATTAAAGTCAAAATTTAGATAGGTTTATTAAAATTGTTCATTTTACTATTAAAAATGATTCAAAAAAGAAGTTTTAGGCTTGAGAATGAATAAAGTAATTTTAGGTTTAATAAAAAAAGCCTCGCTATTTGGCGAGACTTTACACAACTAAAATTTGAAAATAAACTAAGAGTTTTTCTTAGTAAGCGTCTTCATGTACAGCTTTGATGGCTCTACCAGAAGGTTCGTTTTGGTTTTGAAAGCTTTTGTCCCATGCTAATGCTGTAGGAGTGCTACAGGCAATAGAAGGTACAGATGGAACTGTTAAAGCAGCGGCTTCGCTAGGGAAATGCTCTTCAAATATTGAACGATAATAGTATTCTTCTTTTGCTCTAGGTGTTTGTTTAGGGAAACGGTGTGCAGCGTTTTCCATCATTTCATCGGTAACTGCGGTTTCAACTACTTGTTTTAAGGTGTCAATCCAGTTGTATCCAACACCATCTGAGAACTGTTCTTTTTGTCTCCAAGCTACTTCTTCAGGTAAGTAACTCTCAAATGCTTTTCGTAACACCCATTTTTCCATACGTTCTCCGTTAATCATTTTATCTTCTGGATTAATACGCATTGCAACATCCATGAACTCTTTATCTAAGAATGGAACACGACCTTCAATTCCCCAGGCCATTAAGCTTTTGTTGGCACGTAAACAATCGTATTGATATAGCTTATCTAATTTTCTAACAGTTTCTTTGTGGAACTCTTCTGCATTAGGAGCTTTGTGGAAGTACAAATATCCTCCAAAAAGTTCATCAGCACCTTCACCAGATAGTACCATTTTTATTCCCATCGATTTAATAACACGTGCCATTAAATACATGGGAGTAGAGGCACGAACTGTTGTAATATCGTAAGTTTCTAGGTTGTAAATAACATCTTTTATTGCATCTAAGCCTTCTTGAATAGTAAAAGTGATTTCGTGATGAATAGTGTCAATATATTCCGATACTTTTTTAGCAGCAGCTAAATCTGGAGAACCTTCTAAACCAATAGAAAATGAATGTAATTGTGGATACCAAGCAGCATCTTTATCACCAGATTCTACACGTTTAGCAGCATATTTTTTAGCAATAGCGGAGGTGATGGAAGAGTCTAGTCCACCAGATAATAAAACACCGTATGGCACATCACTCATTAGTTGACGATGAACAGCTGCTTCTAAAGCGTCACGTACTTCTTTAATTGATGTTTGGTTGTCTCTAACAGCTTCGTACTCCATCCAGTCACGAGAATACCATTTTTGTAATCCATCTTCACGCGTATAATAGTGTCCAGGAGGAAAAATTTCAATTTTGTTACAAACCCCTTCCAACGCTTTTAATTCAGAAGCTACATAAAAAGTACCATGTTTATCCCATCCCATGTATAAAGGAATAATTCCCATGTGGTCACGGGCTACTAAATATTCATCCGTAATTGAATCGTATACAGCAAAACCAAAAATCCCGTTTAAATCATCTAAAAATTCTACACCTTTTTCTTTGTATAAAGCTAAGATAACCTCACAATCAGATTTAGTTAAAAACTCATGCTGTTCCTTAAGTTGCTTTCTTATTTCTTTGTGATTGTATATCTCTCCATTGGCAGCTAATACAAATCTACGGTCATGGCTAAATAGAGGTTGTTGTCCAGAAGCAGGATCAACAATTGCTAATCGCTCATGTGCCATAATTGCTTTCTCATCACTATAAATACCGCTCCAGTCTGGACCTCTATGACGAACTTTTTTAGCCGTTTCTAAGATTTGAGGTCTCAGTTTATCTGAGGGTTGTTTTAAATCAAACGCACATACAATTCCACACATAATTTCTGTTTTTAATTAATTATTGCAATGCAAATAAACTAATCATGTTGTTTTATTTAAATCATGTTTCTATTTTTAGTTTTAATTTATAGTTAAAAATTTTAAAAAAGTAATTATTTGTAATTATTTTTTAAGATAAAAGTTATTGTTGCTTGAATTTTTTTAGCAAAAGGTTGATGTGTATAAAGTTAGGTTGAAGAATTAGGAGAGGCACAGATTATTTTTGTTAAAGTTTATGATTCTTTACTTGGACTAAAATATATTTGCCGCGGTTTTTCTTTAAAGAAGAGAAAATTAAAAGGGAATTAGGTGAAAGTCCTAAACTGTACCCGCAACTGTAAGCTACGTCTATTCTAAATAGATACTTATTATTTCTTACACCACTGTTTTTTTACGGGAAGGTAGTAATAAGATGTTAGTCAGGAGACCTGCCAAAATTTTATTTGTTGTTGTCCTTTCGGGATTAAAAGGATGAGCAATAATACACACAAGCATTTAAAAAGTTTAATGTTTGGAAGTGTTTTTATTTTCTGAAATTTTAAATTAATTATAAAGATGATACGTATTTACAGTATTGCATTGTTATGTCTATTTATGACATTTTTCTCTTGTTCAAATGATTCAATAAAACATGAACCATCTCCAATTTATGATAATTCTTTTATTGTAGGTTATGAAGGTGATAAAACAGTAATTGGGCACTTAGATGAAGATCAGGTTTTTACACCTAATGTGTATGAATCGTTAAACAAAAACACAATTTCTTTTTCAGAATATGAAGACAAACTATTTACAGTATCACAATCAGGTCCTGATTTTGTTACGAAATTAGACTTACAGAACTTAGCTGTAGAAAAAGTAGTAACAACTTCTGCGGTTACTGACCCTTCGTATTTAACAATGTTTTCTGAAACTGAAGGATTGATGATTTCAACTGCTGGAAGTGGAAGAAACAAAACATACAGTTTATCATTTTTCAATATAAATGAAGGAGTAAAAGATAAAATAGAAGGAATTTCAGATAAAGTATTGTTTTCTAAGTCAGGACTTTTAGTAGATGGTGAAAATATGTTAATTGCAGACGATAAAGAGTTGAAAGTATTAAACCTTAAAGATAAATCATTAAAAAAAGTAGTAACATTTGAAGATGTTATTTCAGGAATTTTAAAAGATAAAAACAACAAAATTTGGGTTGGAACTGAAAAAAGAGTAGGTGAAAATGCACAATTTGTAAGTCTTGAAAATGATTATTCTGTAGCGGAAACAGTTACTCTAGATGGGGTAAACTTGTATAAAACAAGCATGCTTACAATGAGTTCTTCAAGTAATACTCTTTATTGGGTTGAGGTGAATACAGGTTCAATTCATCGTTTTAATACAGAGAGCAAAGAAGCAACAGAGTTTGTCAATCCGATGATGGATGGAGTAATGCTTACTACCATTGTAAGAGAGCATCCTACAACAGGAAAAATATATGTTTTAGGAGCAGAAGATTTTTTTGATACAGATAAAAGTATGTTAGTAATTTATAACGAAGACGCTTCTGTTTTTAAAACGGTAAAAGGAGTAGGAAACTCACCTATAGATATATTCTTTTCTAAAGAAGATTTTTCAATTAACTAATTTACTTTTTGTTACGAGCTAATTTTTTTAATCTAAAAAATTTGTCAATTCAAAATCACTTTATACATTTGTAGCATAATGATGAAACAACAATTAAATAACTGGTGGTGGAAAACTCATAACTTACGTTAGTGAGACCATCTTGTTATATCTATAATACAACGAAAAGGCTTATCTCATGATAAGCCTTTTTTGTTTTTATATATTAAATGAAATGAAAAAAATTACCTTTAAAACAATAGCAAAAAAACAACTGGCAGATATGATAACGCCAGTTAGCTTATACTTAAGAACAAGAGATAAGTATGCGAATAGCTTACTACTAGAAAGTTCAGATTATCATAGTAAAGAAAATAGTTATTCGTTTTTATGTATAGAACCGTTGGTGACCATCAAAGCTGAAAATGATGAGTTGGTATTATCTTATCAGAAGAAAGAGTTAGAAAGAGGGGCTATTCAAAGAAATTTTTACGAGAAATTTGATACATATAGTAATGTTATTTCGGTAGACTGTTCGGAGGAAATAAAATCATTTAATGGATTGTATGGTTATACTACTTTTGATGCTGTACAATATTTTGAAACTATTCGATTTAGTTCTAAAAAAGCACCTTCTGAAATTCCAGTATTACAATACAGCTTTTTTCGATTCATAGTAGCAATTAATCATTTTAAAAATGAAATGATTTTGATAGAAAACATACCAGAAGGAGAAGAGTCTCGATTATTGGAGGTTGAAAACTTAGTGAATTCTCAATCTTTTGCTAAATATGACTTTACTTTTGAAGGAGAAGAAACATCTAATATAACTGATGAAGAGTTTAAAGAAAGTGTAACAAAAGCAAAAGAACACTGTAAAAGAGGAGATGTTTTTCAATTGGTGTTATCACGTCAATTTCAACAACAATTTAAAGGGGATGAGTTTAATGTGTACAGAGCGTTACGCTCTATAAATCCTTCTCCATATTTATTCTATTTTGATTACGGAAGTTTTAAGTTGATGGGGTCTTCACCAGAAGCACAAATTAAAATAGATGAAGGTCAGGCTATTATTAATCCAATAGCAGGAACCTTTAGAAGAACAGGTGATGATGAAAAAGATAGGGAGTTGGCAAAAGAGTTAGCAAATGATCCGAAAGAAAATGCAGAACATGTAATGTTGGTTGATTTAGCAAGAAATGATTTAAGTAAACATGCAACTAATGTAACAGTTGAAACCTACAAAGAAGTACAGTATTTTAGTCATGTAATTCACTTAGTATCCACGGTGACAGGAAAGATTACAGGAAACCCGATAGAAATTGTAGGAGATACGTTTCCTGCAGGAACCTTGAGTGGAGCGCCAAAATATAAAGCTATGGAATTGATAGATAAATATGAAAATCAAACTCGTGGGTTTTATGGCGGATGTGTAGGATTTATTGGTTTGAACGGAAATGTAAATCAAGCCATTGCGATTCGTTCTTTTGTAAGCAAAAATAACACCTTATTCTATCAAGCAGGTGCAGGAATTGTTATCAATTCAAAAGAAGAAAACGAACTACAAGAAGTAAACAACAAATTAGCAGCACTCAAAAAAGCATTAGTGTTAGCAGAAAATATATAAGATGGATATACTAATTTTAGATAACTACGACTCATTTACCTACAATCTGGTACATTATGTAGAAGATATCACAGGGAAGTTACCTGATGTATATCGTAATGATGAAATTTCTGTAGAAGAGATTAAAAATTATGATGCTATTATTCTATCACCAGGACCAGGAATTCCTGATGAAGCAGGTATTTTAAAGGAAACTATAAAAAAATATGCAGGTAAAATTCCAATTTTTGGGGTGTGTTTGGGTTTGCAAGCAATTACTGAAGTTTTTGGAGGGGAGTTAGAAAACTTAAACGATGTTTTTCATGGGGTAGCTACTGAAATGAAAGTTACCAAAGATGATACCGTTACTTTTAAAGGTATATCAGAAACTTTTGAAGCAGCACGTTATCATTCATGGATTGCTTCACGCAATAATTTTCCAAAGGAATTAGAAATAACAGCAATTGATGAAGATGGTAGTATTATGGCACTACGTCATAAAGAATTTGCAATTGAAGCGGTACAGTTTCACCCAGAAAGTATTTTAACTCCAGATGGGAAAAAAATGATTCAGAATTTTATTGCTTTTGCCGAAAGCCAAAAGCCAAAAGCTTAAAGCTATTGATATGAAAAAAATACTAAACACCCTGTTTGAACAAAAACGATTGACCAAGGAACAATCGAAAGAAGTTTTGATAAATATTGCACAAGAAAAATACAATGCTTCACAAATAGCTGCATTCATTACCGTGTTTTTAATGCGACCAGTTTCGGTTGATGAATTATCAGGGTTTAGAGAAGCTTTATTAGAATTAGCGATAAAGGTAGATTTATCAGACTTTAATACGATTGATTTATGCGGAACAGGGGGAGATGGAAAAAATACGTTCAACATTTCAACATTAACCTCATTTATTGTGGCAGGAACAGGACATAAAGTTGCAAAACATGGAAACTATGGTGTGTCTTCTGCGTCAGGTTCTTCTAATATGTTGGAGTTTTTAGGATATAATTTTACAAATGATGAGACTACGTTAAAGCGTCAGTTAGAAGAAGCAAATATTTGTTTTTTACACGCACCACTATTTCATCCGGCGATGAAAGTTGTAGCACCTATTCGAAGAGAATTAGGAGTAAAAACATTTTTTAACATGTTAGGGCCATTGGTAAATCCAAGTCGTCCACAAAACCAATTAGTGGGCGTATTTAATCTAGAAGTAGCTAGAGTGTACAATTATATGTTGCAACAATCTAATGTAAATTATGGCGTGGTACATGCACTTGATGGGTATGATGAAATATCCTTAACAGGAGATTTTAAGTTATTCACAAAAGAGGCAGAGAAACAAGTCTCTCCATCTGACTTAGGACAAAAACAAATTTCTCCATCAGCTATTTTTGGAGGGAATACCGTTAAAGAGGCTGCGGATATATTTGTAAATATTATTAATGGTAAAGGAACAGAAGCGCAAAATAATGTGGTATTAACCAACGCGGCATTTGCCTTAAAAACTTTTAATAAAAATAAGAGTTTTGAAACCGCATTTGAAGAAGCAAAAGATTCGTTATTAGGGTTAAGAGCGAAACAATCGTTAGAGAAATTAGTAAATTAAAATAAAAAACCGTCATTCCGAACGGACACTGAGCGTAGTCGAAGTGGTAGTGAAGGAATCTTTCTGTAAAGAAAATAATTTAGATTACTTCATTTTGTTCGCAATAACAAAAAGAATATAAGATGACTATTTTAGATAAAATAATAGCCTTTAAAAAACAGGAAGTAGCAAAAATAAAAGCTGAAGTTGCTGTTAAAAAATTGGTAGAAAGTCCGAATTTTAAAAGACAACCAATTTCTTTGAAAAAATCGTTGTTGGAGCCTTATTCAACAGGAATTATAGCAGAGTTCAAACGTCAATCACCTTCTAAAGGAATTATCAATGACAAAGTAACGATTACTGAAGTAACGAATGGATATTTAGATGCTAATGTAGCAGCACAATCAATCTTAACCGATACTTCTTTTTTTGGAGGTACGATGGCAGATTTGATGGAAGCACGAGTAATTAATCAGCAAAAACCCATTTTAAGAAAAGATTTTATTGTTGATGGATTTCAAATAGTAGAAGCTAAAGCAATTGGTGCCGATGCGGTGTTGTTAATAGCTACTTGTTTGACAGCTGAACAGTTGAAGAATTACGGTCAGTTAGCAACAGATTTAGGATTAGAAGTCTTATATGAAATCCATACCCAAGAAGATTTAGATAAAATTGGAGATCTGGATAATAAAATTATAGGAATTAATAATAGAAACTTAAAGACGTTTGAAGTTGATTTAGAACACTCAATAAATTTAGCAAGTCAAATACCCGATACGGTAGTAAAAGTTTCTGAAAGCGGAATTTCAGATCCAAGGATTATAACAGGATTAAAAGAACATGGTTTTCATGGTTTTTTAATTGGTGAAAACTTTATGAAAACAGAGAATCCAGGGAAGGCATGTCAAGAGTTTATCGATCAAATTAGATAATATGAAATTAAAAGTTTGTGGAATGAAGTTTATAGAAAATATTCAGCAAGTAGCTGAATTGAAACCTGATTATTTAGGGTTTATTTTCTATGAAAGATCGCCAAGAAATTTTGAAGGAATTATTCCAGAATTGCCGAAAGGAATCAAAAAAGTTGGTGTTTTTGTAAATGAGTATTTGGAGATTGTGGTTTCTTTGATAGAAGAATATAAACTAGAGGCTGTTCAGTTGCATGGAGATGAATCGGTAGCGTATATAAAGGAGTTAAAACAGTATTTACCAAAGGTGGAAGTTATTAAGGTGTTTGGTGTCAAAGATGAGTTCAATTTTGAAATCATAAAACCTTATGAAGCAGTGGTAGATTATTTTTTATTTGATACTAAAGGAAAAGAGCGAGGAGGAAATGGGATAACATTTAATTGGCAAGTTTTAAAAGATTATAATTCAACAAAAGGATACTTCTTAAGCGGTGGAATTGGTTTGGAGGAAGTAGGTGAGTTAACCATGTTTCTTAAAACGTCAGCATCTAAGTATTGCTATGCCGTTGATGTGAACAGCAAGTTTGAAACAAAGCCAGGAATAAAATCAGTAAAAAAAATAGAACAGTTTAAGGCTTATTGCCAAAAGCTAACAGCTAAAAGCTAATCATATGAAATTTCAACCAGATAATAACGGGTATTACGGACAATTTGGAGGAGCATTTATTCCAGAATTGTTATACCCAAATGTAAAAGAGTTAGAAGACAATTATATACAAATTATAGAGTCTGAAACTTTTCAGCAAGAATATAAAGACTTATTAAAACATTATGTTGGTCGCCCGAGTCCGTTGTATTTAGCAAAACGATTATCAGAGAAGTATGGAGCGACTATTTATTTAAAGCGAGAAGATTTAAATCATACAGGAGCGCATAAAGTAAATAATACCATTGGTCAGATTTTAATAGCAAAACATTTAGGAAGAACCAAAATTATTGCTGAAACAGGTGCGGGACAACATGGAGTGGCTACAGCAACGGTATGTGCCTTAATGGGATTAGAGTGTGTTGTTTTTATGGGAGAAACCGACATCAAACGTCAAGCACCAAATGTGGCTCGTATGAAAATGTTAGGAGCTAAAGTGGTGTCGGCTACTAGTGGAAGCAAAACATTGAAAGATGCTACAAACGAAGCTATCCGCTATTGGATTCAGCATCCAGATACATATTACTTAATAGGTTCTGTAGTGGGGCCACATCCATATCCAGACATGGTAGCTCGTTTACAAGCGGTTATTTCAGAAGAAATGAAAGTACAGCTAAAAGAACAAACAGGGGAAGAGAATCCCGATACTATTATAGCCTGTGTAGGAGGCGGGAGTAATGCTGCAGGTGCTTTTTATCATTACTTAGACGATAAAGAAGTTGAATTGATAGCAGTTGAAGCGGCAGGGTTAGGAGTTAATTCGGGTGAAAGTGCTGCAACTTCACAATTAGGTGAAGTAGGTGTTATTCACGGAAGTAAAACAATTTTAATGCAAGATGAATATGGGCAAATTGTAGAGCCTTATTCTATTTCAGCAGGATTAGATTATCCAGGGGTTGGTCCTTTACATGCCTATTTACATGAAACAGAACGCGCAACGTTTATGAATGCTACGGATAAAGAAGCGCTAGACGCTGCTTATGAATTGACAAAAATAGAAGGAATTATTCCTGCCTTAGAAAGTGCGCATGCCTTAGCGGTATTACCAAAAATGAATTTACGCAAAGATCAAGTAGTCGTGGTGAATCTATCAGGTAGAGGGGATAAAGATTTAGAAACGTATATAAAACATTTAAGCTAATAGCCTCTGGCTAATGGCTAAAAGCTATTAGAAATGAACTCAATTCAAGATATATTCAATCAAAAAGAAAACGATTTACTATCAATTTTCTTTACAGCAGGTTTTCCAAAATTAGACGATACCACAAAAATTATTGCTGAATTAAGTAGTAACGGAGTGGATTTTATAGAAGTAGGTTTGCCATATTCCGATCCACTTGCAGATGGACCAACTATTCAGCATAGTAGCGATGTAGCGCTGAGAAACGGTATGAATCTCGATGTGGTTTTTGAACAGTTATCCTCTATAAAAGATACGAATAAAACTCCTTTAGTATTGATGGGGTATGTAAATCAGATTATAAAATATGGGGAAGATAAATTCTGTCAAAAAGTAAAAGACTGTGGAATAGACACTGTAATTATTCCAGATTTACCAATGGTTGAATACGAAAATCACTATCAGCAGTTGTTTAAGGAATACGGAATTACAAACGTGTTTTTAATAACACCACATACTTCTGAAGAACGCATTCGTAAAATAGATTCTTTGACAAATGCATTTATTTACGTGGTTGCTTCGGCATCAATTACAGGTGAGAAAGGAGAAGTTTCCGAAGAACAAATAGACTATTTTAAAAGAATCAAAGCGATGAACTTACAGAGTAAACTTATCGTTGGTTTTGGTATTTCAGATAATAAAACTTTTACAACAGCTTGTGAGTATATGAATGGAGCAATTATTGGGTCAGCATTTATTAAAGAGTTAGATAGAAAAGGAATTAATGGAGTTGTAAATTTTATATCAACTATTAAAACTTGTTAAGAAATTGCTAAATTTTATGTAGTTATAGTCCTAAACAAGTAATTTGGTCTTTTTAAAACAAACAACATGACAAAAAAAGTATTTTTAGGACTTGCACTTTTAGTAGGAAATTTCTTGTCAGCTCAAACTACATTAATACGTAAACCAGCGATTAGCCCAGATGCTTCTCAAATGGC
>Ga0193951_1000643_pt1 | contig 15674 bp, 11 predicted proteins | sample BB_2_MG_FD_140370 | JGI IMG/M metagenome (GOLD analysis project Ga0193951, IMG submission 140370) | Microbial mat bacterial communities from the Broadkill River, Lewes, Delaware, United States - BB_2_MG | ecosystem: Environmental > Aquatic > Freshwater > River > Microbial mats | place: USA... | reverse complement strand
GTAGAAAAAATTGCCAAATACAAGGCATTTATTTCAATAACTAGTTGTTCTAATTATTAAATAAATAACGATGTAGTTGGTGATTTTAGCAAGTAAAAATGATCACATAGTTAGTGAGATTGGTATAATTAGCATCGACAACTTTCTTTTCAATAACGGTAAATAAACTTCATAGGATTCCGTATTAAGCCATTTACGGAATGACGCATTATTTGTCATATTGAGCTTCAAAGTTGTTATCCTGAACTTGATTGATGATCTTAATAACGATGGATAAAACTTAATTTTACCAATTAGTCAGCGCGGGTAAACTAAACTTTTCACCACGATAAGTTAGAATAACTTGTTGAGGTAAAATTTTATCAATAATAACGCCATTAGCAATGTTGTCACCTTCATAGCGATCTCGACCATTAACGTTAACCCAACCTTCCCCATCAGACGCATAAATATGTTGTTCAAAACGTAAGCTTGGCACGCCTTCTTGTACCCATGCAGGCATTTCTGTTAATGACTTTATTTCACTGTTAGTAGGTTGCTCTTGTTTTTTCGCTAATGCAGTTGCTGGGTCTTCATCAGTATTACTTTCCGTTTCCTCTATCGCCGCTTGAAAACGAGCTAATAGATCATCTGACACACCATCAACCGCTTCTATTTGATAGTTATTTTCTTCTGCTTCAGCTTTTGTTGTAGGCTTTAATGCTGGTGGCTTTGATGCAGGTTTTAGAGCGCTTTTTGCAACTGGCTCATTAATTGACTGACTAGCTGTTTTTGTTGTAATAACCACTTCTTTTTCTGTTGTTTTTTGTGGCTCTATAACGTGCTCAACTTGATTTTGTTGTACTGTTTTTTGTGCGGACGCTTTTCTAGGAACATCGCCACTAACAATAATCTGTTCAACTTCATTATCTTGAGCTGGCTCGGCCTTTTCAGTGACAGTTTTGGTTGTCCCTTCTACGGCTTCTTCCAAAGACTCCACAGCTTTAGGTAAAGCGTTATTACTTAATTGTTGTGAAGACTCTTCTTGAAGTAATACCGGTACATCAGTCGATGTAGTGATAGTATTTTGTGATTGCCCTAACCAAAAGCCAGCAACTAATACTAAAATTAATGCACTAACCGCTGATGCTATTTGAATGTTTTTATTCTGCCACCACGGTGTTTGTTCAAAGTCATCACCTAGTGCATGACTAGCCGCTTTTAAAACAATTTTTTTATTAACAACAGCATTATTACTGTTATAAGCTTCCATTAATGAACTATGGCAAAGCAAGTTAATAAGTCTTGGTATTCCTTGAGATAATTTATGAATTGTCGCAATAGCTCCTTTATCAAAAAGTGCTCTATGACAATCAGCTACCGATAATCTATGCTTAATATAAGCCGCTAACTCTTGAGTGTTTAGGGGTAATAAATGATATCTAGCGGTAATACGCTGCGCTAATTGACGTAAGTCTCGGCGCTTTAATAACTGCTGTAATTCAGGCTGACCAATTAAGATAACCTGTAATAACTTTTTAGTATTTGTTTCTAAGTTGGTTAACAGACGAAGTTGTTCTAATACTTGCGCCTCAAGATGCTGAGCTTCATCAATAATCAATATAGTATTAATATTAGCATCGTGGTTTTTTACTAACTTTTCAGAAATTTTATCTGTTAACGTTTTTAAAGTAGCGCCCGTTTTACGGTAACGAATTTTCAGCTGGTCACAAATCGTTGCTAATAGTTCTTGGCTTGATAAGGTCGGATTTAAAATAAAAGCTAACTGCGTATCTTTAGGTAAATCATCCATCAAACAACGACTTACTGTAGTTTTTCCAGTACCAACCTCTCCTGTAAGTAACACAAAACCGCCGTTATCGCTTGCTCCTACGCCACCTAAACCATGACTTAAATGTGTCAGCGCCTCACGATGCCTATCACTCATAAATAAGTATTTAGGGTTTGGTGCAATAGAAAAAGGTAATTCACTTAATGAAAAGAAGTTTCTGTACATAAAACGTTGCTGCTACTTAAGAAGGTAATGATTAAAGGTGATAGCGAAAGTTTAATAACCTAAGCTCAGGTTAAGTATACTACTAAAGCTTATTATACTACTAAAACAGAATCTACTGATAAAGCCCGAATATAATGACAAAGCTTAATATACTAGCAAAATTACTCTTTTAACGGGGTGATGTCTACGAATATTATGGTAAACTTTATTTATCATCTATAGGAGGTATTCTTTGACCACGCATAACAACACTATTCCAAATATACCAGAGCTTGATATTTATCTTGTGGGTGGTGCAGTTCGCGATCAATTGTTAAACAGGCCCATTAAAGATTACGACTATTTAGTCGTTGGTGCTACGGTAGAACAAATGTTATCACTTGGTTTTCATCAAGTGGGTAAAGACTTCCCGGTATTTTTACACCCAAAAACTAAAGAAGAATACGCTCTGGCACGTACCGAACGTAAACAAGGGCAAGGTTATACCGGCTTTGCTTGTTATGCTGAGCCTGACGTCACAATAGAACAAGATTTATTACGCCGAGATTTAACCGTCAATGCCATGGCGAGAAATGCTTGTGGTGATATTGTTGATCCTTATAACGGACAACAGGATCTGAAAAATAGAATATTACGCCATGTTAGCGAAGCCTTTATTGAAGATCCTTTAAGAGTACTTCGTGTCGCTCGTTTTGCTGCTCGATATCATGAGTTTGGTTTTACCGTTGCAGACGAAACAATGCGTTTGATGCAGAAAATCAGCGAAAGTGGTGAGCTAACAAGCTTACCTGCTGAACGCGTTTGGCAAGAGATGCAGCGTAGCTTGGCCGAAGATCACCCCGAAGTATTTTTTAATGTTTTACGTGACTGTAAAGCACTCAGCGTATTATGGCCTGATCTTGATAAACTATGGGGAATACCTAATCCTGCTAAATGGCACCCTGAAATTTGCAGTGGTATTCATACCATGATGGTATTACAGCAAGCGGTTTTACTAACAAAAAACAATGAGAATAAAACGGCTATTCGTTTTGCTGCTTTATGCCATGATTTAGGTAAAGGGGTCACCGTTAGCGAGCTGTGGCCAAGTCATAAAGGCCATGAAAAGTCAGGACTTCCTTTAGTAGAAGATATCGCCAATAAACTTAGAGTCCCCACCTATTACAAACAACTAGCTTTGAAAGTATGTGAGCATCATTTGCATTGCCATAAAGCTTTTCAGTTGAAAGCCAGCACCTTATTAAAAATATTTGATCAACTAGATGTTTGGCGAAAACCCAAAGAGTTTGATGATTTTATAATTGCTTGTAAAAGCGACTTTTTAGGACGCCTTAACTTTGAAGATCGCTCCTACCCGCAAGCAGAATATTTAAAAGAGACTATGTTATCGGCACTACAGGTCAATGCGAAAACCTTTGTTGAGCAAGGATTAAAGGGGATTGCAATAAAAGAAGCAATGGCAAACGCTCGCTTAACCGCAATAAAAGCAGTAAAAAATAAATATTCACTAGATTAATTACTCAATCATGGGTTCGAAAATACTTTCTAAGCCATTTAGCTTTATTTCATAAATAAAAGCTAATTGTTCGCCAATTTTGCCTTCAGGAAAACCTTTTGAGTGAAACCAAACTAAGTAGGGTTCAGGTAAATGTAATAATTTTCTACCGGCATATTTACCAAAAGGCATTTTCATATTCACCGTGGCAATAACTTGTTCGTTAGTTAAACTCATCGTTTTTCGCTAAATTGGTCTTTTAAAATAATAATGGGCACGTTTTTAATAAGATAAACTAAATAACTGCTGAAATTTATTTAGCCTTTTAATGCTCTTAAAATATTTAGTTTTTCGGTATTACTTTGAATACTATCCATTTCTACACTTTGATTTTCGACTAAATTTACCCCTTTAGTCGCTTCAAGCATTGAGCTTTCTGAAGAAGAAACAAGTTGAGACATAATAGCCGACATATTGCTGGTTTTTTCTTGTTGTATATTCGTTTGATGATTAAAGAAATCAATACTTTCTGAAATAGCATCAACCGCTTCTTCTACCGATTTTACCGCTCCAGAGGTCTGCTTTACATTAGTAGTTGTATGGGTTGCAAGTTTACGTACCTCATCGGCAACAACAGAAAAACCTCTACCTGACTCACCAGCTCTAGCCGCTTCAATAGCCGCGTTAAGCGCAAGTAAATTTGTTTGATCTGCAATACCGCTAATGGCACTAATCACATTAACAATTTCAACGGTTGAAGCATTTAATGTTGCGACTTTAGCAACTAATTCATCACGCTTTCCTTGCTGACTATTCGTTTCCTCAATAAGCTCATTAAGTGCTTTAGCAATGCGCTCTTGTTCTGCATGACTCTGTTGTGATTTTTCAGCTAATGAAGTAAGACTATTCATTGATGATTCTACGATAGGTTGATACTTTTCTAATGCAACGATTAGCTCAGCCTGAATACTATTAAAAAATCGTTCTTGTTGTAACTGTGTTTCAAGATAATATGCTCGATAATTTGCCATTCTAAGTGGAAATGAGCTTATAGAACCATGTAAAGGCGCATCTTTATCGCTTTTATATATAAGTAATATTACTGCTGTGTTATTTTGGTGTTGTCCTAACGTTTCTCCGAAACTACTGTAACCAGCAACATTGTTGACAGCTGAATAATCAATCATATTTAATTGTTCTGATGAGTTTTGTATTCTCCGAAGAATACAGTCTGTGATGATCATCGTTTCCGCTTTACCACCAATTTCATCAAGTAATTGTTTGAATTGAGTGTTTGTATGGCGAGAAATGTCTTTAACTTTAACTAAGTGTATCGTTTCACCAAAACTCATATCTGAGAAAAAACTAATCGTGTTTGACGTTAAATCAATGCCACTTACAGAACGAATAATTAACTCATCATTCATTTGCACGGCAAAAGCATTTTCAACTAAACGTTGCTCTAAATTAGCTGGTGAAACATTTAACCTTCGACAGAGAAATTCAACAACAGTTTCAATATCGCCTCGCTCATTAATAACAGTACTTAGTGTACGAGTTGCATTGTTTGATTCAGCAACAGAAAAAGAAACATCAGTTAAATCAAAATTATGGGATTTAAAAATCGCATGACGATATTGTGGTTTCAATTTAACAAAAGCGATAACAGCTTGTTTTTCATTCATTTTCCCATTGTAACCAATGGCGGCACTTTTAAAATCTAACTTGCCACCGCTCGATCCACCGATAAAGTCACATGCAAGCTGATTACTGGATGAATATAAAGCTTCCAAAAATTGATTTTCCATTGCAGCTAAACCTGCAAACCACGTTAATGCAAAGGTATTACTGTGTTCTATTTGAAAACTAGGTTTCATTGCATTAATACTCTTTGTCATCGTATTAGTGTGTTGTATAAGGCTTTTATGGTCAGTATGTGCTGGTATATCAATAGTTTGAACCGAAATTTCGTCGATAATTTGATCACTAAAAATATGAAAAACGATATCTGGATCTTCCGCAGTATGATAAACCCCTTTTTCTTGCTTTTTATTACTTAAACAACCCGCTGTCATTACCGTAATAATATTACTGGAATACCTAGAAAGAACATTTTGTATTTGTGATGCTATATTTTGTGAGCTAGAGATGTTTGGAGGTAAATATGCAATAACTAAAGGATACAATTGGCCAGAAACCATATATTCAGGTAACGTATTTAATTGATTCTCTTTCAATAGAAAAACATTATTACTATGTAGTTCTATAATTTTATTAGATTTTTTAAATGAAAACATCTACAACTTATTCCTTTTAGTTAATACAACTATTTATAACCTAGCGATTTCAATATACATTAGCATTTAAGTCATAATATAAAGGTTATTATTTTTAACATATAAAAACCACTTATACATGAATTGTTGTGACTTGATAGGTGTTAATAATATATTAAGCTTCACTTACATTTTATGCTGATAAGTTTAACCGAATAACTTTCTAGCAGCATACTTATCAAAAGACATGTTATTTTAACCGTGACAACAATTGGTTCGTTAGTTAAACGCATCGTTTTTCACTAAATTGGCAACGTCCAAATAATACTAATAGAAGTATTTCTAAAAAAGTGTACTATAAATCACCAAAATAATATAAAGATCGTATAAAGAAAGGGGTTCAAATATGCACATCAATAGAAATTTGATTAATAACCTTATTATATGTGTAATGATCTTTAGTGCCAATATCCAAGCAAAAGAATTAACTATTCTTACTGAACATTTAGCTCCTTTTCAAATAGTTGATAAAAACGAAATCAGCGGAATATCAACAGAAATAGTAGAAGCGACATTAAAAAATTCATCCTTTGATTACAATATTGAAGCTTATCCTTGGTCGCTTTCTTACAATAGAGCGCTGCATGAAGAGGATACTTGTATTTATTCAATAGGCCGTATTCCTGAACGTGAGCTTTTATTTAACTGGGTAGGACAAATAATTAGCAGTACAGTGTCGATGTATTCACTTGCCTCAAGTACGATCAAAATATCGACCTTAAATGATGCCAAAAAATATAAAACAGCCGTGATACGAGATGATGTAACGCACCACTTTCTTTTATCAAAAGGCTTTATTGAAAATAAAAACCTGTATGTGATGGATAACTATGATTCTTTATTACAGTTACTTGAGAAGCCTAGCCGTAATATTGATTTAGTTGTCCTTAATGATGATCTTATCTTACATCGGGTAAAAAGCACGGAAGCCGCATCAAAATATAAAAGCGTTTATAGTGTGCAAGATTTTACTTTAGATTTTCATTTTGCCTGTAGTATAACGACAGAGCAACATGTTGTAGCTGAGCTAAAAAAAATAATGAAAAAGTTAGAGCAAGAAGGAATATTGCCTGCTATTAGAAAAAAATGGACGCCAATTATGTTTAATACTCTGGATTAAGTACGAAAGATAAAATTAATTCAACTAATCTCCTAATCGTTTATACCATTACTCCCTCTTCTATCAAAATAGTTATGTTCACATTGTCTTCAATTTGCCATCTAGGTGACATAAAAATGTCATTAAATAAATCTACACTTAGCGCAATAACTTAACTATCTAAATAACCTGAGCGCAGGTTAAAGAAGGAAATTCGATGTCTATTATGAGAAAACGAAATGCTGATCATAAAAGCTATATTCCTAATAATGCACGTGATAACCAATACATATTAGCTGAATTCACAATCACAGATGAACTAATTCAACAATTTTCAAAATCGCCTTATCAAGCTAGTGTTCAGCAAGAAAACTTTTATGCCTTTTACCAAGCATTAGCGAAAATATTATTTGATTTGTCTGATTTGTTTGAAGTAGAAAACTGTCAATTTATTGCTAATGATAAAATAGCACGCGTTAGGTTTGGCCAAGAAATGCATCAATGGCAAACAAATCAACAAATTCTATTTTACTATAATCCTGAAAATCATCATTTACAAAAAACTTTTTTTGATGCGAATAAGCGTGCTAAAAAAATATCATTACTGTTTCTCACTTCAGGTACAAAAATTAGAGAGAATTCAGCACTTTTCCATACAAAAATATCTCAATTAGTTCGCGCGTATGCCAACGAAATTTCTTTAGATGAAAGTGAGATTCGCTTACGTGATCATCAACATATAACTTATGACTTATTTGCACAAAGTAAGCCAAATAATATAGATAATTCATTAACAACACGAGCACACAAACTGCGCCCTATTAGTCAGCGTTATGCAGGTCAAGATGTTGAATTACCTAAATATCACTCAGCAATGACATATGCTATTGTTAACATTCCAATTTCTAATAGATTACTCAATATGGTTGACATTGATCCGACATCAAGTGACCCATACAACCCTTTATATACTTATTTAACAGATACCTTTACACAAGCTTCAATGCAATTTAATTTAAATAATGGCGCTTTAATTGCCAATGGCTTAGTACCTATTGTACGTTACAGTATTCATGATATTGTCTCTCGCATTGGGGAGTTACAGATGTTAGGTTACAATCCTGAGCAAAATCCTTGTGGAATAGTAAGTAAGTGGGATGCGAGTGAACTGGTTGACAATGTGCAACTGATCTTTGTTGCCACAGATAAAAACAAAACTGAACATGGTTTTGCCCGCTTTTTAAATCAAATAGAAAAAGCGTTAAAACTGATGGCTACAGGATTAAAGATGGAGCCAAATAAAGATGAAGTTGTTATCAGGTTTCATCAACATATCGCTTATAATTTTTAATTTTACACTAAAATTTAACCTTACCTTATTAACTTTTTACAATATCACCCTGAGGTTTTTTTTGAAGTTTACGCTGTAAAGTACGTCTATGCATAGATAGCTGACGAGCGGTGGCTGAAATATTACCGTTATTTGCTTTTAATACTTGTTGAATATATTGCCACTGTGCTTGCTCTGCTGATAGTGTTTCACCTTCTAATTCAATATCTGTTGAAATACTTGGTGCTTTACTTTCATTTAGAGCCGCTAATAAAGTTTGTGTGTCTAAAGGCTTAGATAAATAGTCATCTGCCCCTAACTTGATCGCATCAACAGCAGTAGCAATGCTGGCAAAACCGGTAAGTAAGATAATACGGCTTTGAGGCCTAACCTTTCTTAATGGCGCAATAATGCCTAATGTGGTTTCTTGCGCTAATTTCATATCAAGTAATATATAATCTGGCGCATGTCGGCGGCATGCGAGTAGGGCCTCAGAGTTACTGTCTACATGTGAGCAATTAAAACCATGTTTGGTTAATCGCCGCATAACCGTGTTAGCAAATATAGTATCATCTTCTACCAGTAGCAATTCTTTAGTCATGTTAATCCATTTCTCTGTCTAGTCTGTATTAGTTTGTATGATGCCCAATAAATAACACTTATTTTAAGTTCCGTAAAAGCTTTAGCTAATTATTGCACCGGTAAAGTCAAGGTAACTAAAGCGCCTCCTTGATGGTGATTGGTTAATAACAACTTACCACCAAGTCGCTCAAGCGTAGCATGACTTAAAAAAACGGCCATCCCCAAACCTTGTTCACTACTTACCGGCTTCATACCTAATTCTTCTAATTTTTCCAATGTAAATCCAGGCCCATTATCCCTAATAATAAATTGCCAACAGCCCTTTTTTACTTGACTCGTTAAGGTTATTTCTTGGTTAGAATTTGCTTTAGTTGCTTGTATTGCATTATTAATTAAATTAAGTATTGCTGGTAATAGTGTTGCATCAGCCATAATAGTAACATCGACTTGATGTTCTTTTAGTAGCCTAACATCAATATCAGGGTAATTTACGCGTAAATTTTCTAATATCTCATTGAGTAAATTATCGACGGTACTCACCGTCCTCGTTTGCTCTTTAATAGAAAGTACCATCGAACGGAATGCATCTAAACTAACACTACAACGTTTTAACTGACTTTGCATATCGACAATAATACTATTATCAGTAAAGTCTTCCTCAAGTTCATCTACCAATAATTGTATGGTTGCAATAGGCGTTGCTAATTGGTGAGTTACTTGGGCTGAAGCAACCCCAAGAGAAGTTACTTGCTCTTGCTTTAATAAGTCTTCTCGATAAGCGGCAATCGCTAATTCTCGTTGGTTAATGCTACGTGCCATTTTTCCGACCACAAGTGCAACAACTAATGTAGAAAACAAAAAGTTTATCCCCATCGCAATAAAGTGCCCTTCCATATTGCCATGCATAACACTCATCGGTAAAAACCATAATAAAATGCTATAAGAGCCAATCGCCAAAAAGGCAACTAAAGCGAGTAAGGTGGGTGGTAGTGTTACAGCAGCAATGGCAATGGGTATTAATAATAACGACACAAAAGCATTCGTTGCACCACCGCTAAAAAATAATAACAGCGACATAAATACGATGTCAGAGCAAATTTGTATTAATAAAGCCAGTTGACTAACTTGCAATTTTTTTTGATAAAACACAAAACTAATAAAAGTATAAATTAACTCTAGTGCAATAACGCCAAATAAAGGAGCCCATGGCAGTTGATAATTTAAAACTAGGTTAACAAAAAGTATTAACAATAATTGAATAACAATGGCGACACTACGTAAAGCAAGTACCATTTGCATAGGGGTGCCTGACTTTAAGGTTGTTGAAAAACTAGCGATTTTAAAAAATGGAAACATAAATGACTAACAATATTAGGTTAGCAAAGCGGTACTTAGCTTAATAAGCCTTCGCTAAGCTCACTCTGTAAATAAATATGTATATCATATTATCTTTATTTTTGAGTTATGTAATGAGCAAAATCAAAAAACAGTACAATAATTTGGTAATAAGTTATCTGTTTTAAAATCATTTAAAATAGCAGAGGAGCCCACCGCCACTTAAATTTAAATTCAATTTAAGTGGCAGTTAACAGAGAGTGAGGACAGTGATAGACAACACTATATAACCTGATTAATCAGCCTAACTGATATTAACTAGCTCTTGAGGGAAATTATTGTCAGTTCCCTTAAACTCGTCTAGTTTTTGCCTTCTGCAAATAAATAAACTATTACCGGTTTGCTTTTTAGCTTCTGATTTAGCTTTAGAAGCTAAATCAGCTATTTGGTGGTAAGAGTTGTAACAAGTAGGATCAGGTTGGATTACGCCAATAGCTAAGCTCACTAAAGGATGAAAGATGTTATTCCCTCTACGATCTAAAGCATTATACCCCTGTTGATCTTGATGTTCTTTGGTAATAAATGACAAACTTTGTTTAGCAAAATCACCTAATATTTTTTGACAAACCAATTCAACATCATTACTTTTAAACATAATAATAAAATCATCGCCACCGATATGACCAACAAAACAATGTTTATTATTTGTGTTAATCATTATGCAATTCGCCAATGTTTTCAGTAATAAATCCCCTTTAGCATAGCCATAAATATCATTAAACGGCTTAAAATGATTTAAATCCAAATAGGCTAAATTAAACGGTTTTTTCTTATTTAGCATGTAATCTATTTCTTTTTCTATTACCACATTACCAGGTAAACCGGTTAATGGATTCGCGTATCTCGCTTGTTCTAACTTTGATTCAGTGATACTTCTTAATAAATCTCGCGGTGAAACAACACCAATATACTTTCCATGTTCAGTAATAATAGAGGGTTGGGTAAATTCTGAGTTTGCTCTGGCGGTTAATAACGCACTAACTTGCTCTAAAGGCATAGAATGCTCAATAATCATTGGCGTATTAGACATAATGTCACGAGCAGACTTTTTAGAAAACAGCGCTCTGCCATAAATATCAGAGTATGACTCCATCAATTGATTACGAAAAATCATTCCTAGCGGTTTATCATCATGTAAAACAGGGATAGCATGAACATTAAGGTTTTGAGTGAACAGCTCATAAACATAATTAACATTTTGGTTATAATCAACCGTTGTGGTTGCTGTAACAAGCGAAGCAATAGTTTCAACATTCGATTGCAACTCGATAGAAGAGCTAATATCAAGGACTGGAAAACACCTTATTGGGTTTTCGCTCGGTTTAGCTAAGAAAAAGCCTTGACTATAAACCATACCAAGCTCACGCAGTAACTCAAACTCTTCTTTAGTTTCAATACCTTCAGCAATTATATGAGCGTTAGATATTCGCCCTAATTCAAATAACGTTTTTAAAAACTCTCGCTTCATCACGTCTTGATCACAACGATCAATAAAGTATCGATCTATTTTAACAATGTCAGGGCGTAAGTAACTCCACTGCTTTAAACCTGAATACCCGACACCGACATCATCTATGGCAATATCAAAACCGAATTTTCTATATTTATTCAGTGCCTTAAGCAAAATATCATTATTGGGAAACGGTGACTTTTCACTGATTTCGATAACCACTTGCTGTGGTGATAATCCAGCCTGCTCAACCAATTTGATCGTTTCACCGTGAGGGTGATCTTTATTAAGCATGACATTCAAACAAATATTAATAAACAACTTACCTGCTAACTTCAGCTCAACAAAACGTGTAATTGCACTTGCTCGACATAGCAGTTCAAGTTCAGACAATAAGTTATCTTCTTGTGCCTGTAAGAATAATGCCTCAGGTGAATAAAAATCAGTATTTTTAGGTCCACGCGATAACGCCTCATAACCAACAATTATTTCATTTTCAACATCAAATATTGGCTGAAAAACAGTCGTAATAAGCTTATTAGATACAATGGATTGAATGGTTGCTTGCATGGATTTATCTCATAATTGGTGACAAAAGCCTATCCTTAGACATCAGTATTAATAATATTAAAAAGGTTAAGGTTATTGATTAATAATGAAATTGGGTTAATGCTTGTTTTAATTCTAAACTTAAATTTTCAGCTAACTTGGCATTATCTAAGACATTATTAGTATTTGAACGGCTCTTATCTGATAAAGAAAAAACGCGATCCATTCTATTTTTCACCTCTGCAACCGCTTGTAATTGTTCACTTTGGTTTTGAGCAATAATTTCATTTTTACTAATTATTTCACTAAATGAATGTGTAATAATTTGTAGATTAGATTCTGTGTTTTTGATCGTTTGCGCACCTTGATTAGCAAAATCTTCATTTTTTCTCATTTGCTCAGCTGCATCATCCGTGGCTTTTCTGATATTCGCAATAACGCTTTCTATTTCCCCTGTTGATTCTTGAGTACGTAATGCAAGCGAGCGAACTTCATCAGCAACAACGGCAAAACCTCGCCCTTGCTCTCCAGCACGAGCAGCTTCAATAGCCGCATTTAGCGCTAATAAGTTAGTTTGATCAGCAACAGCTTTTATCACCGTTAATACAGAGTTTATTTGCTGCCCATGCTCCCTTAAATCATTCATCTGTTGAGTAGAGTGTCCAATAGCTTCTGCAAGTTGTTTGATTTGCTGTGACGATTGCACAACAACTTTAAAATTATCTGCAGCATGTTTATCGGCATCTTTACTAACAGTAATTGTATTCTCGGTATGCCCCTGAGTAATTTCAACAGCTTTGGTCATTTGGGTAATAGCAGCGTTAGCATTAGATAACTCATTCTGTGTACTTGTCACTTGCCCTTGTGCTGCCTGACAAGCAATAATAGTTTTTTCAGTTGCTGCATCTAATGTTGTACCTATATTCGCTAAAGTACCGACAAAACCAACAATTCTATCCATCATAAGGTTAAAGCTCTGCCCTATTTCACCTAACTCATCTTGGTTATTTAAATCGACTCTTAAGGATAAATTAGACTCTTTTTCAACATTAATTATCGTGCGGTGTAAGTGTTTGAGAGGAGTTCTAATCGAGTGGAAAATTGACCAGCCCATTAATAAAATTAAAACAGAAACGATACTTACGGTGAGCAAAATTATCTGGTTCGTTTGTGTGGTTAACTTACTACTCACTAAACTGTCTTCATGAGCTAATTGTTTTTGTAATAAAACTAATTGATCTAATTTTGTTAAGAAGGGCTCTAAGGAACTATAGAGTTTTAAATCGACATAATTCCCCATGCCATACGAAGAGCCCTCCTCAATTAACTCAGCTATAATGGCTATTGCATTCAGGCTTTTATCATAAAGTGGCTGAATCTCTGGAATTAGTTCACTTTCTTTACTCGATAAATTACCATTTTTATACGCTTGCCACTGCTGAACAATAATAGCTTTCCCTGCGGCGACTTTTGTTTTGGCATCTTGCCATAACTCCATCCCGCTTCGAGACTTATGAGTAGTATCAATAATATTAGAAGTAAAGGTTCTAATAATTAAATTAAGTCGTTGGGTTTGGCTTAATCGTTCTTCAAGTATTTGTTGAGCTTGTAGATGACGATCTGTTGATACCTTAATACAAGCAAATATAATAATGCTAAATATAAGTAAAGGCACCAAAGATAAAATAATAAGTTTACTGCTAACGCGACTTAGTTTTTTCATTTAAGAGTTTGACATTAAAAGAGTAGACTATAATTAATTGCAGAATAACAAGACAGTATGACGGTAATGTTACTTAAGTATTACAGATATATTTCATCGGGGATGTTGTTATACCTTAAAAGGTCTTACGCTAATGACAGTTTAACTACACAATTTATTGTTGTAATATGTGCGACTAAATGAATATATTAATATTTCAATTAACCTCTAATTTAAACGGTAAATTAATTGAAAGATTAATTCGCAAATAATAGTGAATAGAAACCCTATGACAAAAATGACAACAACTGATGTTAATAACACTCAAAGTGATAACACCAACCAACTTGCTACCCTAGCAGGAGGATGCTTTTGGTGTATTGAAGGGGCTTTCACGCAAGTTAAAGGTATATTTTCAGCCACATCAGGGTACATGGGTGGGCAAACAGTTTCACCAACCTATGAAGAAATATGTACAGGTGAAACTGGGCATGCTGAAGTAGTACAACTTAGTTTTGATCCTGCTGTAATTACTTACCAAGAAATACTGGAAATATTTTTTACCTTACATGATCCGACACAATTAAATCGACAAGGTAACGATATAGGGACTCAATACCGTTCGGCGATTTTTTATCATGATGACTCTCAGAAAAAAATAGCTGAAACAATCATTAAAGAAATGACAGAAGCAACAATGTTTGAGCAAGACATTGTCACACAAGTGTGTGCTACAGAAGTATTTTATTCTGGTGAAGAGTATCATCAAGATTACGTTAACAATAATCCTGAGAATCAATATTGCCAAGCAGTAGTATCACCTAAATTAGCAAAATTTAGGCAAACATTTGTTAGTAAATTAAAATAGCTAAAAATATAAAGTTTATAAACACTTTGGCTTAAAGAAGTATTTAGCCGCTCTAAATCCCTATAACGAGCATAAAATACTTCTTTTGGCTCTGCTGATAAAGCCCAGTAGGTAGCCGCACCTATTTAGCTGCTTTTGACAAGTAAGCTTCTAGTTGCCATATCAAATAATGAACTATTCAAGCACCTTTGAATATCACTCGTTCCATTATTTTACCAACCCGATCTCTTAATCTCTTAAAGCGAAAAACACTCGCGCTGTTACGCTAGTTAGCTTTATTTAAATACTGTCCTTAAGCCCAAAAACTAAAATAGTTACTGCAAAGTGCGACTGAATAATTACTGAAAGCGCATTGATAAATCGACAGCTTGTACGTGCTTAGTTAGTGCGCCACTAGAAATAAAATCAACACCAGCTTTAGTGTATTCTTGTAAAATTTCTATCGTCATATTACCCGATACTTCTAATTTAGCTTTACCACGTGTCGCACTAACCGCTTCTTCAATCATGGTAGGGGTAAAATTATCTAACATAATAATATCAGCCCCTGCCCTTAGTGCTTGTTGAAGTTCATCCATTGACTCGACTTCCACTTCAACGGTTTTATCACTGTGATTTTGTTTTGCTGTAGCAACAGCTTGTGCAATACCACCGCAAGCAGCAATGTGATTTTCTTTAATTAGAAAAGCATCGAACAAGCCTATTCGGTGATTTACACCGCCACCAGATAGTACAGCGTATTTTTGTGCGCTGCGTAAACCAGGTAATGTTTTACGAGTATCTAAAAGTTTAGTATTTGAGCCTGCTAATTCTTGCACATATTGGCTTGTTAAGGTTGCTGTACCTGATAAGGTTTGCAGAAAGTTAAGTGC
>Ga0193951_1000641_pt1 | contig 15689 bp, 14 predicted proteins | sample BB_2_MG_FD_140370 | JGI IMG/M metagenome (GOLD analysis project Ga0193951, IMG submission 140370) | Microbial mat bacterial communities from the Broadkill River, Lewes, Delaware, United States - BB_2_MG | ecosystem: Environmental > Aquatic > Freshwater > River > Microbial mats | place: USA... | reverse complement strand
TTTCAAAATTAAAATTCACGTCTACCTTCCAATGCTTTAGAAAGTGTAACTTCATCTGCGTATTCTATGTTTGCCCCAGCAGGTATTCCGTGTGCAATTCTTGTAACAAGTATCCCACTACCTTCTAAGATTCTTCTAATATACATAGCAGTTGTTTCACCTTCATTACTTAAGTTTGTAGCCAAGATTACTTCTTTAAACTTATCATCTTTTAATCTTTCAATTAAAGAGGACAAATTTATATCTTCAGGACCAACTCCATTACTTGGTGAAATTGCTCCTTTAAGTACGTGATACTGTCCATGATAGCTATTCATTTTTTCCATGACTATTATATCTTTGCTTTCCTCAACAACAATCATTTTAGATTTGTCTCTTGAGTCATCCTTACATATATAGCAAGGATTTTCATCTGTTATATTTCCACATATTGGACAATCAAATATTTCCGTTTTGATTCTTTGAAAAGAACTAATGATTTCATCGATTTCCTCTTCGGAAAATTTAGTAACAGTATGAAGTGCATATCTCTCAGCCGTCTTCTTGCCAACACCTGGATACTTCCTAAAAGATTCTAGTAATTCATCTAGTGCTTTTGGATACTTCATTTAAAATAACCCTGGCATACCACTTGTAAATTGTCCCATTGTTTGCTCAGTTTCATCATCAATTTTTTTGATACAGTCATTAACAGCTGTTATAATTGTTGCTTCGATAAGTTCAATATCCTCAGTAGATTCAAAAGCATCAGGGTTAATTGTTATTTTTTTCATAACTTTAGCGCCTGTAAATTCTACTTCAACCATTTTTCCACCTGCTGAACCATAAAACGTTGATTCTTCAAGTTGTTTTTGAGCTTTTACCATATCTTTTTGCATTTGTTGGATTTTTTTAATCATTCCTGGATTCATTAATTCTCACCTCTTTTTACTTTTACAGTATCTGAACCGAATATATTGATTGCTTCTTTAACACTATCTGGTGTCATATCTTCAATCTCATCATCGATTTCTTCTATTTCAATCAACTCACTATTATTTATCGGAGTTAACTTGATATTTTTATCACCATTACGCCATTTTTTTATAAACTCTTGTGATTTTTCTTCCCAAACTGTTTTTGGTAAAGCAAGATAATCTAGATTTGAATTGTAAAAATTATTAATTAGAGATTTCATTTTTTCCTTAAAATCTTTTTTCATCATTCGATTACACACGGCAGCTGATTCATACTCAATAATAATCAACTTACTGTTTGCAGCAACAATTCTACCTTCAGTTATCATTTTAGTATACGGTTTATCATCAACAGGTGCAAATCTATCAAGATCATACCATTTTTTTATCATATCAATCTTAAGTTCTCTATCCCCATTGTTTAGTACATCTTCAACAAACCTAATATCAAAAGTTTTGTATTTAGTTACTTCTTCAATCTTCTTCTCTTCTTGAAGATTAGTATCAAAGATATTGTTCTCTTCAACTATCTCAGAATTATCTTTTGTAATTTCTTTGTTAAAATCATTATGATCCTTTGGTGTATCAAGAATTTCCTCTTCAACATCCTCTTCAGAATATAAAGAAGAAACAATCACTTCTTTAATTTTGGCTTTTGGTTCTTCAATCTTTTCTTCGCTTTCTATTTCAAAAGGTTCACTATCAAAAGTTAATTCATTTATTTCTTCTTTCTTTGAAACAACAGGTTCTGAAATTTTAGTTATCTTTGAATTTTTTAGTTCATCTCTTAAATCACTAATCTCAGAGCGTAACATATTTATAGTGTCCTCAAATATAATCTCTTGTTTTTCAACTTTATCAATCATTTTAATAATTGCAAGTTCCATATATAATTTAGCATTAGTAGTGAATCTCATATCATGTAAAGCTTTATTTAAAACTTCGATGTAATAAAAAACACTATTATTACTTAAGTTTATTGCTAGAGTTTGGAATTCCTCATTTCGATATATTAATTGTTCAAACTCATCAGTGTTAACATTTTTAAACATTAACATATTTCTATAGAAAGCAATCATATTGTCTACTAATCTTTGTGGTTCTTTACCATCCATAATTAACTCATCCAATAAAGATATTGATTTTACTGAATCATTTTCAGCGATAGCTTTTGCAATTATAAGGATTTTCTCGTTTGAAACAGTCCCTTTAATAGCATGCACATCTTCGATGCTAACAGCTTTCTCAGAATATGAAACAACTTGATCTAAAAGACTAATCGCGTCTCTCATACCGCCTTCTGCGCTCTCTGCTATTACTTTAATCGCTTCGTTATCAATTTCAATTTGCTCTTCTGCAATTATTTTATCCAATCTTTTTGTCATTTCTGGGATTGAAATACCTCTAAAATCGAAACGTTGACATCGAGAATGAATAGTAGCTGGGATTTTATGTGGTTCAGTAGTAGCTAAAATGAATATGACATGTTTTGGTGGTTCTTCAAGTGTTTTTAATAGAGCATTGAAAGCTCCTTGGCTAAGCATATGAACCTCATCTATTATATAAACCTTATACTTTGTAACTCCAGGCAAGTACTTTACTTTATCACGTATCTCACGCACTTGATCAACAGAGTTATTACTTGCAGCATCAATTTCAATAACATCACTAATTGTATTATCTTCAATTCCGCGACAAACATCGCATTCGTTACAAGGGTTATCAGTAGGTGCTTTTAAACAGTTAACCGCTTTTGCAATAATTTTGGCAATTGAAGTTTTACCTGTTCCTCTTGGTCCACTAAAAAGGTATGCATGGGCAATCTTTCCAGATTTTAATGCATTCTTAAATGTTTTTGTTATGTGTTCTTGTCCTGCAACCTCATTGAAATCCTTTGGACGATAAGTTCTGTAAAGTGCTTTATATGCCATTGATATCACCTCTAAAATATTGTGTTTCTGTATTAATATTATAAAACAAAAAGACTATTTTTTATAGTCTTTTAAAAAGTTTCACTATTTTTTTTAATTTCTTCAATTAAGATTAAAACCGCATCATATTCCATTGTTCCAGTTTCAAATTTTCTTTCTAACATTTGAATATTAATTGTATCAGTTGCGCCTTTTTCAATAATTGAATAAGCTTGTTCTAAAGATTTTTGGAATTTTTGGTTTTCTCTAATTTTTCTAAAATCTTCAATAGTATATTTATCAGACTTCTTTAACTCTAATGATATATTTCTTACAAACTCTGAATATCCTAGCTTCTTAGTTTGAGAGGAACTAAAATAATCAGTTGATTTATCGAAAATAAATGTTATAAAAGTAAATACAATTGGAATATAAACCCAATTTCCAAGAGCTAAGGGATCTAAAACACCAGTTCTAATCCATAAATAGATAATATACAGAATCAAGCCGATAAATGAAAATGTAAAAACTTTTGTGTAATACTTTAAATCTTTTTTTCTATTCATTATAATCACCTTATGTTATTATACTACATAATAAATAAATATGGTATAATTATATAGGTGATAATTATGATAAATGATACAATTTCTGCTATTTCCACAGCTTTTGGGAAAGGCGCAATAAGCATTATTAGACTAAGTGGTGATGATGCAATTTCAATTACAAGTAAATTTTTTAAAGGTAAAAATCTAGCTACTGTTAAATCTCATACTATTACATATGGGCATATAATGGATGGTGAAAATCAAATTGACGAAGTCCTTGTTAGTGTTTTTAAGAAACCAAATACATTCACAAAAGAAGATGTAGTTGAGATAAATTGTCATGGTGGGATATATGTTGCAAATAAAATTCTTGAACTTACATTGAAAAATGGTGCAAGAGCAGCTGAAGGTGGCGAATTCACTAAACGTGCTTACCTTAATGGTCGTATTGATTTAACTCAAGCGGAATCTATAATGGATATTATTGAGGCAAAATCAGATTTATCTTTATCTTTAGCTAATAAAGGCTTGGATGGAGATATTTACAAATTAGTTGTAAACTTGAGAGAGGATTTGCTAAACATTATTGCTAACATAGAAGTTAACATAGATTATCCCGAATATGATGATGTAGAGATGTTATCTAATGACGTTATAAAACCAAAAGTAATTTCTTTAATAGAAAAAATTAAACGAATAATTCACAAATCCAATTATGGAAAAATAATTAGAGAAGGTATAGATACTGCAATAATTGGAAGACCAAATGTTGGAAAATCTAGTCTTTTGAATGCTCTATTAAGAGAAGACAAAGCAATTGTGACTGATGTAAAAGGTACAACTAGAGACACAGTTGAAGGTTCAATTAATCTTGGGGGTATTATTCTAAATCTAATGGATACAGCAGGAATCAGAGAAAGTAACGATTTAGTCGAGAAAATAGGAATTGATAAGTCAAAAGAGGCAATTAAAAATGCTGATTTAATATTATTTGTTGTAAATAACAATGAGGAATTATCAGAAGAAGATGAATTACTTCTTGATTTAACAAATGATAAGAATCGAATAGTAATTGTAAATAAAATTGATTTAGCTACAAAACTAAAAACCACATTTAAAAACGAGATAAGAGTGAGTGCATTAAATAAGAGTGGTATTTTAGATTTAGAAGGAAAAATAAAAGAGTTATTCCTTGAAGGAAACATCGAGGAAAAAGATCAAACATATGTCTCAAACGCAAGACATATCGCAAGACTACATGATACCTTAATCTCATTAACAGATTCTTTACAAGCAATCAAGGATGAAATGCCGATTGATATGGCAGAAATTGACTTAAAAAGTGCTTGGTATAGTTTAGGCGAAATAATTGGAGAAACAAAAACATCTAGTCTTTTAGATGAAATGTTTAGTAAATTCTGTTTGGGTAAATAAAAAAAGTCCTAAGGACTTTTTTTTAATAATCATCATAAAAAGAGTGCTTGATGCCGTTTTTTGAATAGCCAATAACACTATCTAGATTCACGTTATCTGCTGCCTTAAAAATACACTTATCAACATCTTTAAAATTCTTTTTCATCTCTTTAATAAGATCTTTAACTTCTTTTCTTTTACTTGAAGTTTTTCCACTAGCAACAACACATCCACAGTTCATTGAGTGAATATCATTTGCCTCCATTAGTCTTATAATGTCTTTTTCTTTTATCAAGTACATTGGTCTTATCAATTCAAGACCTTCAAAATTTTGACTTTTAACTTTGGGCAACATCGTCTTAAATGTACCAGCATATAGAACATTTAATAAAGTAGTTTCGATAACATCATCAAAATGATGCCCTAGTGCAAGCTTATTACACCCTTTTTCCTTTGCTAAATTATATAAAAACCCTCTTCTCATTCTAGCACATAAATAACAAGGATAGTCCTTTGCGTTTTTTTCAACTATTTCAAAGATACTTGAATCTTCGATATTCATCGGAACTCCAAGTTTTTCACTATTTGCCTTATGTAACTCCAAATTAAAAGGAGAATATCCAGGATCCATTGAAATAAACTCTAACTCAAAATCAACTAATGGATGTTTTTTTAACTCCTGAAAAAGCTTAGCAAGTAATAAACTATCTTTACCACCGCTCATCGCAACAGCGACTTTATCCCCTGTTTCAATCATATTATATTGTTTAATACCTTTAATAAATTTGCTCCAAATATCTTTACGATAAGTTTTAATTATATCTTTTTCAAATTTTCTTGCTGCAGTTTGTTCCATATATTTCACATCCTAACATAGCTAGTATAATATAAAGTTGAAAAAAGACTAAGGTTAATAAAAATAATTTTTAATAATTTTCTTGAATATAAAATCAATAAGATATATAATTAAGGTACAAACAAATAATTGGAGGTGAAATTATGTCGTTTACATGGGCTTCTAAAAAGCCGAAAGACGGTGTAGCAACTCTATATGAATCAAATATTACTTTAAATAAATCTGCTAGTTCACACTTTGATCACGCATATAGTGTTTTACTGGGACTTGATGAAAGTGGCAAAAGAGTCGCCGTCAAACCGGTAAGTAAAGAAGAGTATCAACTTGGGACAGTTCCTGAAGAGAAATCTCATAAGATTACTGTTAAACCTAGTTACGCTCGAGTATGTAACAAGAAATTTTTGAAAGACGTGGCTGATTTAATTAAATTAGATCTTTCAGACAACAAATCATATAAGTTTAGAGCTATTTGGAGTGCTAAAGACCACGCACTAATAATTGATCTTAACGAGAAGGAGGAATAATAATGGCAGAATACATGCTGTTTGTATGGTTCGCAATAATTATTATTGCTGCGTTTATCGAGTCACAAACTATGGATTTAACAAGTTTATGGTTTTCTGTTGGTTCGCTTTTCGCATTGATTATAGCAATAATTGATAATGATAATATTTTATTACAAACAATAGTTTTCCTAGTTGTATCTTTTATTCTTATTGCAACAGTAAGACCAATTGCAAAAAACTACTTTAAGACGAATATAATTAGTACTAACTCAGATAGGCTAATTGGTAAAATTGCTGTTTGTACAAAAGAAATTGGATTAGGTGAACGTGGGGAAGTTAAAATTGATGGTAAATACTGGATGGCAGTAACATCAGGTGAGGAAGACATCAATGCCGGAGATAAAGTTGAGGTTTTAGCAATCGAAGGTGTAAAGTTGATAGTTGTTAAACTATAGTGAAGGCATCTGCATTTAGAAGAGCTTTTGCGTTCTTATTTGATTTACTAATTGTTATGTTTTTATTATCGCTACTCTTTAGATTAGCGGGGGATAGCCTTATTAAAAGCCAAATTGATAATTTTGATGAAGTATATGATCAATATCAATCTGATTTAAAAGATTATTATGATGATAGAAATAGTATCATTGATGATTATAATAATGAAATAATAACAATAGAAGTAAGAGACACACAACTAGAAACAATTTCTGACGAATTTAATGCATTACATGAAAATGATATTTCCACTATTTTTACATATTACTACAGTGTTACATTGTTTTTCATTTTTGGTTTTGGAGTAATCAACTATGGATATAACCTTCTTATGCACGGACAAACTTTTGGACGTAAGTTCATGAAGGTTGAGTTAACAGGTAATATAACTTGGTGGAGCTTATTATTAAGAGAGTTTTTCTGGAAATCTATTTTCTGGGGAATCACCTTAGGGATAGGTATAATAATCGATTTAATTTTAATATCTCTTACTAAAAATAAAAAAACAATAAGAGATCGTATCACAAACACATACGTTATTTATAGCGGAACAGTTTATCCGTTTTAAGTAAACATAAAAAATAATTAGGAGGATATATATATGTGGGCTTATATTTTATTAGCAATAGCATTAATAGTAGTAGTTTATGTAGGAAGTAGATTTGTTATCGTTCCTCAAGCAAGTAGAGTAGTAATCCAAAGACTTGGTGGTTATCATACAACTTGGGGTGTAGGGATTCATTTCTTAGTTCCTTTCGTTGATAGAGTACATAGAAAAGTATCAATCAAAGAGCATGTAGTGGATTTTCCACCACAACCAGTAATTACAAAAGATAATGTAACAATGCAAATAGATACTGTAGTATTTTATCAAATTACTGATCCAAAACAATTCGCTTATGGTGTAGAACAACCACTTAGAGCAATTGAAAATCTTACGGCAACAACTTTACGTAATATTATTGGTGATTTAGAATTAGATGATTCATTAACTTCAAGAGATTTGATTAATGATAAAATGAGAATCATCTTAGATGAAGCAACTGATCCATGGGGAATTAAAATTAACCGTGTAGAAGTTAAAAACATCATTCCACCAAAAGACATTCGTGATGCAATGGAAAAACAAATGCGTGCTGAACGTGAACGTCGTCAAGCAATCTTAATTGCTGAGGGTGAAAAACGTAGTGCAATTTTAACTGCTGAGGGTGAAAAACAATCTGCAATTCTTAGAGCTGAAGCGAAAAAAGAAGCTGCAATAAGAGAAGCAGAAGGTGAAAGTGAAGCATTACTTAAAGTCCAAGAAGCGAATGCTCAAGCTATTAAGTTAATTAAAGAAGCTGGAGCTGATGAAGCATTCTTGAAACTTGAGGCTTTCAAAACAATGGTTAAAGTAGCAGACGGACAATCAACAAAATTAATAATACCATCTGATTTACAAGGTCTAGTAGGGTTGGCTTCTACCTTTGCTGAGACAGTTAAAACTGATAAAAAATAATTAAATAAAAAAGGAGCCTTTGGGCTCCTTTTAAAATTCACAGTTTCTTGGTGTTCTTGGGAAAGGTATAACATCTCTAATGTTCTCAACACCTGTTAAATACATTAACATTCTATCAAAGCCTAGACCAAATCCAGCATGTTTACATCCACCATATTTTCTTAAATCTAAATACCACCATAAGTCTTCTTCAGGAACATCCATTTCTTTCATTCTCTTAAGAAGCATATCTAAGCGTTCTTCTCTTTGGCTACCGCCAATTAGTTCACCACTTCCAGGAACAAGTAAATCCATTCCAGCTACAGTTTCATTATCATCATTCATTCTCATATAGAATGCTTTAATACCTTTTGGCCAATCAATAACAAATACTGGTCCATTGTAATGTTTAACAAGATATTTCTCGTGTTCAGTAGCTAAATCTTCACCATGTTTTGGCTCGTTCTCGAACTTAACATTTGCATTAATTAAAACATCTATAGCTTCTTTATGAGTAATTCTATTGAAAGACCCATTGACAACGCTGTTTAGTTTTTCCATAAGTCCTTTTTGTACAAATTTATCAAAAAACTCCATTTCATGAGGTGCTCTTTCAACAACGAAGTTAATTAAATATTTAACCATCTCCTCAGCTAAATCCATATCATCATGAATATCTGCAAAAGCAATTTCAGGTTCAATCATCCAAAATTCTGAAGCATGTGTTGTTGTATTTGAGTTCTCTGCTCTAAAAGTAGGACCAAAAGTATAAACTTCCTTAAATGCAAGAGCAAATGCCTCAGCTTCAAGTTGCCCAGAAACAGTTAAGTTAGCCGGTTTTTGGAAAAAATCTTCTTTGAAATCAATTTTATTTTCATCGTTTCTTGGAATGTTATCCAAATCCAGTGTTGTAACTTTAAACATTTCTCCAGCACCCTCAGCATCACTAGCAGTAATAAGTGGTGCAGCTAAATAAACAAACCCCTTTTCCTGAAAAAAGGAATGAATTGCATGTGTAAGAATACTTCTAACTCTAAACACAGCGCTAAACAAGTTAGTTCTAGGTCGTAAATGAGCGTTTTCTCTTAAAAACTCTCTTGAATGTCTTTTTGGTTGAATTGGGTAATCTTCTAAAGAATCACCGACAAGTTCAACACTAGTTGCTTTTATTTCATATGGTTGTTTATTATTTGGTGTTAAAATAACATCACCTATGATTTTTACACTACTTCCTACTCTAATTTTTCCAACTTCTTTGAAGTTATCTAAAGCTACATCATAAACAACTTGTACAGATTTAAAGAATGTTCCATCATTCAAATCGATAAATCCAAACTCTTTTTGGCTTCTATTATTTCTAACCCAACCCTCAATAACAATACTTTGAGAACCCATGTTAGAAAACTGCTTATCTAAATCTCTAATGTTCAATTTCATCAAATCACTCCTTTTTTATAATAAAAAAACATCCTTAAACAACAGTTTAAGGACGAATATATTTTCCGCGGTACCACCTTAGTTCTAGTTTCCTAGCACTTAAACCTTTAACGCAGGTATTACGGATGAGTCTACTTAATTCTTTCATCACTCATGGTGTTATTCATACATCACTTATTAATCTAGCTCTCACCAACCTAGACTCGCTTATAACAGGGAAATGTATTACTTGTCCAATCAACGTTTATACAAATATAATAACAAAAACAAATTAATTGTCAACAATAATAATTAAAGCTGTCTACAACTACTACTATTAGTAGATAGAATATAATAATAAGTACATAGGAGGATACTATGCTAAATGTAAAAAATTTAACAAGAAAATATAAAAATGGAAGTACATACATTAACGCTATTGATGATATCAATGCTAATTTTAATGTTGGTGACTTTGTATTTATTCTAGGTGAAAGTGGAAGTGGGAAAAGTACACTATTAAATGTTCTTTGTGGCCTAGATACAAAAATTGAAGGTTCCGTATCAATTGATGGTATAGACACTTCAACTTTTACAAAAAAAGACTGGGCGATTTATAGAAATCACTATGTTGGGTTTGTATTCCAAGAATACAATTTGATTGAACATCTAAAAGTCTGGGAAAATGTTGCGCTACCATTGCAATTTCAAGGTATGTCTAAAAAACAAGCTAAAGAAAAAGCTATCATTGAGCTTGAAAAAATAGGACTTGGTAAATTTGTAAATAAGTTACCTAATCATTTATCTGGTGGACAAAAACAGCGTGTTGCTATTGCAAGAGCCTTTGTAACTGATCCAAAAATAATCATGGCTGACGAACCAACAGGAGCTCTTGATACATCATTAGGTGATAAGATAATTTCATACTTAAAAGAAAAAGCTAAAGACAAAATAGTTGTTATTGTAACTCATGATGAAGATTTAGCTGAAAAATTTGCAAATCGCATTGTTACCTTAGAAGATGGTAAAATCATAAGTGATTCTAATCAAGTTATAGAATCCTTTACAGAAAAAAAAGAACTAGATTTAGTAAGACCTAGAATGAAACTAAGTATGTTGTTTAAATTTGCCAAAAACAATATTTCTAGTAGGATTTTCAGAAGTATTATAACTAGCTCAATTGTTTCAATAGGTTATATTTCTATATTTCTACTTACATTTTTAATCTTAGGTATTAACAGTTCTATTGCAACAACTATTGGTTCTTTCATACCTGAGGATCAATATCAAATATATCACATTGGGAATGAAGAAATAACAAATGATGAAATAACAGCAATATCAGCATTAGATCATGTTGAGTCTGTTGAATATGTTGTTGCCGAAGAAATTTTACTAGAATATCAAGGTATTCCAAATAACTCAGTACTAACTTCAGTTCCTTATGATGAATCAACATTACAATCTAGTTCTAGCTCGCTTTATGGAGTAGTACCAAGTTCATCAAATGAAATCATTATCAACTCTCTTGCTGCAGCTAGTTTAGAGGGACTTCAAGTTATTGAACAGGGCTCAGAACAATACGTTTTTGACTCAGTAAAAAATCTTGTTATATCAATCAAATATATCGATTCAACAGGAACTAAAACACTTATTGGTGAATATAAGATTGTTGGTATGGTTGTCAACACCACAATTCAACCTTTAGTCTATACAGAATACCAAGAATCACTTAATATATCGAATACTATTAATAACAATGAAAATGTATATGCATCACAAGCAACAATGTATCTAAATACTGATAATGAAGATAATATCTCAGAACTTAAAAAAACTTTAAACGATGATTACGAAATAATTGTTATGAACTTATATGAATCAATAACTTCAAATATTGATGAGTTTATGATGAATGCTTTAAAAATATTTATTGGTATTGCCTCAATTTCACTTATAGTGTCAGGTATTCTGATTGGTTTAGTTGTATATACTTCTATACTAGAAAGAATAAAAGAAATCGGAATATTAACTGCTATAGGAGCGAAAAGTTCAAGTATTGTCGGAATCTTCTTAATTGAATCTGCATTCTTAGGTTTAATAAGCAGTATTATTGCCTCTGGTGTAGCATTATTACTAACAAAATTTATAAATGGTTTATTCAATAACTTCATCGAAAAACCATTAAATCTTTTAACACAAGGATTGTTTGAAATGCAATTACTATCACCAAATGTATTAGTTATTGTAATCGTAATCACATTTAGTGTTTTATACGCTATGTTAGCAGGGGTTATACCTTCGTTAAGAGCATCGAAAATGAACGCTGTTAAAGCGCTTAGAAAGGAGTAATCCCATGATAAAATTAAATGAAATACATAAAGTTTATACTCAAGGAAAAATTGGTTTTCACGCTTTAAAAGATGTAAACTTGTTCTTTAAAAAAGGAGAAACAATTGCTATCTTAGGACCTAGTGGTTGTGGTAAAACCACACTATTAAATATCCTAGGAGGTCTAGATACACCAACTACTGGGGATATGGTTATCGACTCTAAATTAACAACTAACTTTATCGAATCAGAATGGGATTATTTTAGAAATCATCGTATCGGTTTCGTTTTTCAACAATATAACTTAATTGAACATCTACCAATAGTTGAAAATGTAGCTATTAGTGTAAAACTTTCTGGAGTTGGTCACAAAGAAAGCCATAAGAGAGCTATTGAACTCTTAACAAAAGTTGGATTACAAGATCATTTACAGAAATTACCAAATCAATTATCAGGTGGAGAAAGACAACGAGTAGCAATTGCTAGAGCTTTAATTAATAATCCTGATATTATTCTAGCTGATGAACCTACTGGAGCTCTTGATAAGAAAACCGGTAACGAAGTAATGGATTTAATTAAAGAAGTTGGAAAAGATAAACTAGTAATAATTGTCACACACAATAAAAAGGTGGCCAATAAATATGCATCAAGAATCATTGAATTAGAAGATGGTAGAGTTAAAAGTGATTCATCACCAAAAGATGAAAAAGTTAAAATCATTTTAAAAAGAGAGAAAAATCGTAAAAAACTTAAATTTAGAGAAGCAATTCGATTAGCTTTATATAATATAAAAGGTAAAAAATGGCGAACTTTCCTAGTATCACTTGGTTTAAGTGTTGGAATAGTTGGTTTAATTCTAATTGATGCATTATTTAACTCAATAAGAACTGGTCTAGAACAACAGACTGCAGTTATTCAAAACAATCCTGATATTTATATTATGGCTGATAACGACACTTATACTATTGGATCGGCACAAAGTGCAATTGAAAACACAGATTATTTTAAAGAAGTTTTCTTTGCTCCAAGACAACAATTCCAAATAGTTAAGAATGTAACAAAAAATAGTAATTTGCTTAATGCTGTTGGAACAGCAGTGATAAGCACTCCAAATAGTTCAGAGATAAAATCTGTTTTTACAAGTTTCCTAGGTGATGGAAGATTACCATCTAGTGAAAACGAGTTTGCTCTACCCCTAGATGTTGCTAAACGACTTATAAATAGTAACGTCTATCTAAGTAACGACGAAATCTGGGCTCTACTCAAAGAAAACGTTTATCTAGTTCATACCGATTTTGAGTATGGTGTTGCTTACATTCCAAATATTGATTCAACTTGTGTTTACACATCAATATGGGATGGTGACATTAACAACCCACCTCTAGAGTATGATACAGAACTACTAGGCAGTTTTGCTGATAATATAAATGCTCTTAACTCATACCGAAGCACTCCTATATTAATGGGAGACGAAAATGTATTTTGTGCAGACTACAGCGAGATATATTGGGAAATTGACTATGATTTACCGGTTGGTGAAGGTTCAGAGTTAACTTTAGTAGGTATCTTTGATAATAAGCTATTTAAAGAAGCTTTGTTTAGTACTTCAACAATAAACTCTGTAGGATCTAAAAATGTATATCTTTACCCTTCTACAGAAGAACAAAACCCTATAGATGTTTTTTATCGTTACAGAGCATTCTTAAAAAATGACAATGTTTCAAACAAAACAGAAATTATGAGATCCTTAGAAACCGATGGATATATAGTAAGAGAGAATGTCGATTTTGGTTTAGACTTGTTTAGCGGTATTACAAATTTATTTATATATATTCTACAATTCATTTTCAGTTCAATAACATTTATCGCAGTAGTTACTGGAAGTTTAATGTTGTTACTAATCCTGTATATAGGAGTTGTTGAAAGAAGAAGAGAAATTGGATTAATTAGATCAATGGGTGGATCAAGAAGTGATGTGCGCCTAATTTATACTGGTGAAACTACTTTAATAGGTTTAATAGCTGGGTTCCTAAGTATAGTAATATCACTTGTACTTGTTGTAATTTTAAACATTTATATATATAATAATTATCAAGAGCTAGTTTTGAGATATCTACCATTCATAGATCCTGAAAAAGTTCTTACACTCAATTACGTTAAATTAATCTATGCTATCATTGGAAGTATTTTATTGGCAATTGTTAGTGGTTTAATCCCATCAATCATTGCTGGTAAGAAAAAACCAATCGAAGCATTAAGAAATGAATAAAGGAGAATCAATATGAAAAGAAGAGTAGTAGGAGAAAGAATTGTAGCAGCAATTATTGATGCAATAATTGTTGGGATAATTGTAGCAGGATTTAGCTTTGTAGCAGCTTTAGTAACTGGTTATGGTTCAGAAATCATGAATATTTTTAGTGAAGCAACAACTGGTACGGGAACAACAACTGAATTTATGACAGCAAATCAAATCAACTTCACAATAGCTTCAACTATTATTGAGTTTATAATTGGATGGATTTTCTTTGTCCATATTCCATATAAAATGAACGGCCAAACTTTAGGTAAAAAATTAATGAAAATTAGAGCGATAAATGAGTTTGGAGAAAACCCTTCATATAAACAACATATTATTAGAGCTATTCAAAATTGGAGTATATATTTAAGTTTACCAATAGTGTTCTTATTATTAGTTAACGTTTTCCTAGGTGGTATACTTGCAGTAATCGTTGGACTTGTATCAACTCCTCTTGTTATAGTTTCAATTATATTACTTCTAGCTAGAGAAGACGGAAAAGGTCTTCACGACTTAGTTGCGCATACTAATGTAGTACATGCAACAGTAAATATTGAGGACGAATTCATTAAAAAAACAACTAGAATGGCTGATTGGGCAGAAGTTGATTATGTTCAACAGGATTCAAATGATGCAAATGAAAAAGAAGACGATTGGGATAAATACTAAAAAATAATAATACTTGAGGTGATATTATGGAATCACAAAAATCATTAGTAGAAACGATGATAATTAATGCAAGAGATTATTTACTAGATACTTCTTTCAATAATAGAATGATAAATTCAAAGATAACCCTTAACAAAGGGCTATCTTTTAATGTTGAAGATTTGGATTCTCTTTACAATTTAGTTATAAAGAACAATTCATTTAGTTTTCTTCCATTAGAGAATAAAAAGAAAGAAAAAGGTTTAGTTAGTGAGAAAAGTCCTGTGGTGGATACTGAAAAAAACAAAAACTATGAAAAAGTAGGTGCTTTAACCACGGTAAGTTTATTAGATTCCAATAACAATCCCTCTTTAATTCCAATAAAATTAAAATTAGAAGAAGGCGCATCAAAACTAATCTATCAAAATGATAAAGAATCTGAACACTATCAGCTAATTGATAGTATCTATAATGATGTAAAAAAGAACTTCTCAAAATACGGAATAGATCAAGATAAGATTTACAATAATAATGTGATTTTTACTGGATTCAAAAAAAATATTAAGCAAGATGTTCAAAGTACTGTTTTAGCAGTTTATTTAGGTTTAGTCAGCTTATTCAAAAATGAAGGTATAAATAAAACAACAATTGTTTTGGGCGGACTCAATGATAAAAACGAAATCACTACTACTAAAAACGTTGTTGAAAAAATTACTTTACTGTATGATAAAGGTTTTAAACGTGTAATTCTATCTAAAAAGAATAAAAAAGATATTAAGAATCTACCAATGGAGATTTTGAACACTATTGAAATAGTATATTTAACAAACATAGACG
>Ga0193951_1000640_pt1 | contig 15695 bp, 20 predicted proteins | sample BB_2_MG_FD_140370 | JGI IMG/M metagenome (GOLD analysis project Ga0193951, IMG submission 140370) | Microbial mat bacterial communities from the Broadkill River, Lewes, Delaware, United States - BB_2_MG | ecosystem: Environmental > Aquatic > Freshwater > River > Microbial mats | place: USA... | reverse complement strand
TCCCATATTTTCTAATGTATCTGCTAATTCGATCTCTCTAGCAACAGAAACACCATCTTTAGTAATTGTAGGTGCTCCAAAAGATTTTTGTAATAATACGTTTCTTCCTCTTGGCCCCATTGTAACTTTTACTGCATCTGCTAATTTTTCAACACCTGCATATAATCTATTTCTTGCATTATCACTAAATAAAACTTCTTTTGCCATTACATAACTCCTATAATATTTTCAATATCTAATACTAAATAATCTTCACCATCTAAAGTAAACTCTGTACCTCTAAATTGTTCAAAAACAATTGTATCACCAACTTTTAATTCTGTAACTTCAGAACCAAATGCTTTTACTTCTGCTGTGTTTGGTTTTTCTTTTGCCGAATCAACTAAAATAATTCCGCTTGCAGTTTTTTCTTCTGCTTTAGTTCTTTGAACAAGAACTCTTTTCCCTAATGGTTTAAAATTCATAATATTTCCTTTTATTATATATGGTATTTCTATTAAAACTTAGTATTTAGCACTCTAAATTTCTAAGTGCTAAATTTTATAAAATTTTTGATTAATTGTCAAGAGGTTTGAGTTAATTTGACTAAGAGTTCTAAAATTTTTATTTATGTCTATTTATATATTGTAAAAGTAGCTCTTCTAGAGCTTCTTTTAAATTATTATCTAATGTTTTAAGGGTCTCTTCACACTTATATGCCAATTCATCTGCACTTTTTATTGCACCTTCAAGTCCAAGTAGATTTACAAAAGAATTTTTGGCTTCATCATTTTGTGTTGTTTTACCAGCTTCTTCAGAACTATATGTTTCATCTATAATATCATCTTGTATCTGAAACAATAATCCTAAATCAATTCCAAAATTATATAGCTTTTCTTGAGTATCTAAATCATACTCACTAATTATTGCACCCATTTTAAGAGAAGCTGCAATTAATTTTGCAGTTTTGTGAATATGAAGCAATTGAAGTTTTTCAAGTTCAAGTTTTTGATTCTCAAAATAGCAATCAATAGCTTGACCAATAATCATACCATCAATTCCACCATCGCTACTTAAACACTTGATTAAATCAATTTTTATATCATTTGATAAAGAAGCATTTGCAATTAAATGAAAAGCATGTGTATTTAAAGCATCACCAACTAATATAGCTGTTACTTCATCATATTTTTTATGTAATGTTTGATAGCCTCTTCTTAGATCTGCATTATCCATAGCTGGTAAATCATCATGGACTAAAGAATAAGTATGTAAATACTCTAAACCAAGAGCCACATCCATAGCATTCGCTAACAAAAGAGATTTATTTGATTTTACAACTGAAAGTAAAAGCATAGGACGAAATCTTTTTCCTCCTGCCTTTAGCATATGAGATAGGGCATCCTCAAAATAAGGATGAAAAGTTTTTGATTTTGGTAAATTATCTAATAGATAATTTTCGAAGTTTTCTAAAAGAGTTTTCATTAATTTATTTTTGTCCAAAAGACCCAAGTCCACCCATCATATTCATTGCCATCATCTTTTTATTTTCATCACTTTGTTTGATTACATCATTCATACAAGATATTAATAAAATTTGTAAAGAATCTTTATCTTCTAATAAAGAATCATCAATTTTCAAATCAATAACTTCAGAATTCCCATTTATTGAGATTTCAACCATTCCTCCACCTGCTTTTGCAGTGAAGATTCTTGAAGCATTATCTTCTTTTGACTTATTAGCCATATCTTGAAATTGATTCATCATATCATTTAAGTTCAAATTTTTTAAATCAATTCCATCAAACATAATCACTACCTACCAATTCATGTGTTATTAAATCAATATTATTTTTATCATCAACTAAAACTACAGTTGGCTTGTAATTTTCAAGTTCACTTTCATTGTATGATGCATAAGAAATTACAATAATCTTATCTCCAATTTCAACTTTTCTAGCTGCTGCTCCATTTAAGCACATATCTTTTGAACCAGCTTTACCTTTTATTACATAAGTCTGAAATCTTTCACCATTATTAATATTAACTATATCAACTTTTTGACCAACTCTTAAATTTGAAGCTTTCATTAAATCTTCATCAATCGTAATTGACCCAACATAATTTAAATTAGCATCAGTAACAGTGGCTCTGTGAATTTTGCTATATAGCATATCAAATGTCATATATTAAACCTTTTTAATTTCATAAACTAGTTGGCTCACCCCAATACTGAGAAGGTATTAAATACTCTTCAACAGGGTTTCCACCTAATATGTGTTCTTCTACTATTTTATCTATTTTTTCCTTAGATAAGTGAGAATACATATAATGCCCTGGTTCTACTAACATAAGTGGACCCATTTGACATCTTCCAAGACAAGAAGTTCTTACAACTTGAACTGGTCCCATCAATCCTTTCTGCATTAATGATTGAGCAGTATGATTAAATAAATCTCTTGTATTTTCATTTACACAAGATGGTTTTGGCATCCCAGGAGGAGAAGCTTGCTCACATTTAAATATATAAAACGTTGGTTGTGGAATTGATGGCATTTCCATTTTCTATCCTTTTATTTTCTTAAAAAGCATTCTATAATAAAATCGGTGAATTTTAACACTTTTTTTTTAAACTTTAATAAAAATCAATTTTTAATTTTTTTTTAAATCTAATATAATATACTAATTTTTTTATTACACATTCTACAATAAGGGCCTAGTATGAAAAAGATTTTGTTTTTTCTTTGTTCGATGATGTTACTTTTAGAAGCATCAAATCCAGTTGCTATTTTTGAGACATCAAAAGGAAATATTGAAGTTGAATTAAGACCTGATTTAGCTCCAAAAGCAGTGGAAAACTTTATAACTCATTCTAAAAATGGTTATTATAATGGTCTGATTTTTCATAGAGTTATTAAAAACTTTATGATTCAAGGTGGAGATCCAACAGGTACAGGTGCAGGTGGTGAGTCAATTTGGAACAAGCCTTTTGAAGATGAATTTGCGCCAAATGCAGTTTTTGATAAACCTGGAATATTAGCAATGGCGAATGCTGGTCCAAATACAAATGGAAGTCAATTTTTTATAACTACTGTTCCAACGTATTGGTTAAATGGAAGACATACTATTTTTGGTTATGTTAAAAATGGGATGGATACAGTAAAAAAACTTGAAAATGTACCCACAAGTGGTCAATATGGTGGTGATAAACCACTTAGTACTCAAAAAATACTATCTATAACAATAAAAGAATAAATCAAGTTTATCTTGATTTATTTAACCAAAAATTTTACTCATAAAAGATATATCAGCATGAGCAATAATCTGTTTTTCTAAATGCTCAATTCTAGAACTCTCATTTTTAGCTTTTTCTTTCCAATATTCAAGTTTTTGAAGTAATACTTCATCACTTTGAACAGCTTCTAAATCATCAGTTAACTGTGAAATTTTCTCTTCTAAATCATTTATTTTTTCATTATAATTAACTTTTAATTGTGAAATTTCTTTTTCTAATTCTTGTTCTAAACTATTTATTCTTTCTTTATCTTTTTTAGATTCCATTCTTAATTCAGCATTCTCTTTAACAAGCTTCAGAGAGGTATGAGTATTTGCATTTTTTTTGTAAAGTCCAAGCTCAGTTTTTAAATTTTTATTTTCAAGTCTATATTTTTCATTAGTATAAATATATTTATCTATATTTTTTAAAGCTTTTTCTAAATCTGTTTGAGCTTTTTCTAATCTTAATTTTAAATCGTTAATTATATGATTTTGCTCTACGCTACCCTCTTTACTTCTAATAAAAATATCACTTTTATCTTTCATTAAAGCTAGTTGTATTTCTCTTTTCTTATGTAAGTCTTCTGTGATATCAACCTGAATAGAAATAGTGCCATCAATTTCTCCAGAACTATCCAAAGTAGTAATCATATAGCAATCTGTTGTATAGGAATCTCCATCTTTTTTAATATTTTTAAGTTTACCTTTCCAAGGTTTATTACTAAGAACCGTTGAATACATATCCGTAAAAATATCATTTGAAACATCTGGATACTTTAATGTTTTAATCTCTTTGCCGATTAATTCATCTTTTGAAAAACCTGATATTTTACAAAATAAATCATTTACATAAGTGATTTTCATATGTGTATCTGTTTTTATTACAATATTATTAGTATCAGTGATTTCTTTATATCTTTCTAGCTCATTTTTTTGCTGCTCTAATAAAAAATCTTGATATAAAACTGTTGATAATTCACTCATCATAATCAATAGCTTTCTAATATCTATAGGCTTTACAATATACTCATAAACTTTTAATTTTATTGCTTCAGCTAAAAATTCATTATCTGAATGTGCAGTAGCAAAGAAAACTGGTATTTTACTATCTAGTTCCCTAATTTGCTTTATCATATCTATACCGTTTATTAATGGCATATTTATATCAGTAAGAATAATATCTATTTGTTTTTTATTTTTATAAAAAAGTTCTAAACCTTCTTTACCATCTTTTGCAGTAAAAACTTCACCAAAAAAATTACCTAACAATAAAGATAATTCATTTCTAATTGTATCTTCATCTTCTACATATAAAAGTTTTAATCTTTTTAATAAAGTTTTATTTATTGTCATATACTATTTAATATCCATATTTGTGATTAGTTCAATAAATTTAATAAAATCAAATGGTTTTAATAAATACTCTTTTACCCCAAATTCTTTGGCTTTTTGAATATACTCTATTTCAGTATGAGCAGACATAACTATTACTGGAATATTTATATTTCTATCTTTTAAAGTTTTTATTAACTCTAAACCATTCATATGAGGCATATTTATATCTGTAATTATTGCATCTAAATCTAAATTATCTTCAATAATTTTTAAAGCTTCTAAACCATCTGTTGCAGTGTAAAAATTTGATCCGAGTTTTGTAAGTGCATCACTTATAATAGAAAGTAAATCCTCTTCATCTTCAACGAATAAAAGTTTTAACTCTCTTAATCTCTCAATTTTTCCTTGCATCCTAATCTCTTAGTTCTTCTTTAGCAACAACTCTTTCAATATCCATAACAACTAGCATTTCATTGTTATCAAGTCTTACATAACCTTTTAAATATTTTGAAGGAATAGCAGAACCCATTTCTGAAACTTGTGCTAAAGTACTCGTATCTAATCTTTGTACATCATCAACTAAATCTACAATGATACCTATCATTCTTTTGTCTTCAGTAATTACAGCAATTACTGAAGTGTTTTCATCATATGTTCCAGGTCCTGTATTAAATTTAATTCTAATATCTAAAATAGGAACAACTTCACCTCTTAGGTTGATTAAACCTTTTACCCACTTTGATGTGTTTGGTAGAGGAGTTATATTATCTGGATAAGTAAGAATTTCTCTAATCTTTGGTAATTCAATAGCATATTTCATTGCACCTAATTCAAATGTCATAAATTCACTTGTATTTGCGTAATCTATCACTTTTTTATCATTGTTTTCCATAAAATATTCCTTATAAGTTTTAGTACAACCAGTTTAGTTTATTTTTAAATAAAAATTAATCTAACGAAATTCTTATTATTTTACCTATACTAAACTTAAAATTTATTGTTTTTTTATATTATTTAATATACAAGTAGCAATATACTTTGGACTTTGCAAACTTATTTCATCGCCGATAGCTAAATCATCTAAAGAAATTATTTTATTGTTTTTTGATATTTGAACAAAACCATTTTTATCTTTTTTATCTGGATGGTTCATTTCAAAACTTGATTTTAATAAATCAATTTGGTTTTGAGATTTACTTAAAATGTTTGAAATTGAATTTTTTAAAGTAGTTTTTAATAAATTTAGTTCGTTTTGTGAACTTAATACTTTTTGAGACAAGTCTGTTTTAAAGGATGAGCTTAACATCTTTATTTCTGATTGGATGTAATTAAACTTTGATTCTATTGAATTTTGTTCAAAAAGTCTCTTCATATTTGATAATTCTTGCTGTTTATTTAATAAAATATTTTTCAATCTATTATCATATTCACTTGATAAAGAGTCTAAATAAATTCTATGTTCATTTATATCAGGTAGTGCAATTTCAATTGCATTAGAAGGCGTTGCAGCTCTAATATCAGCAACAAAATCACTTATCATATAATCAACTTCATGTCCAACTGCTGAAATAATAGGAGTCTTAGCTTCATATATTGCATTTGCAACTATTTCTTCATTAAAAGCCCATAAATCTTCAATACTTCCTCCACCACGACCTACAATCATAATATCACAAGCTAAGCTATCTGCATACTTAATTGATCTTGATATATCAAAAGCAGAACCCTCACCTTGAACTAATGTAGGAACTAAAATAAACTCAACTAATGGCCATCTATGATTTGCTACCTTTTTCATATCTTCAATAGCTGCACCAGTTGCAGATGTAACTAAAACAATTTTTTTAGGATACTTAGGAAGTGGTTGCTTATAATTTCCATCAAAATATCCTTTTGCTTCAAGTTTTGTTTTTAGTTGTTCAAAAGCAAGGGCAAGGGCACCTTGTCCTGAAGGTTCAATCTTATTACATAATAATTGGTAATTTCCCCGTGGAGCATATACAGTAATATTTCCAGAGATAACTACTTTTTGTCCAACTTCAAGTTGAAATTTCAAATATTTTGTATTACCTTTGAACATAACACAAGAAATCGTTGAATTTGCATCTTTTACTGAAAAATAAATGTGTCCAGAATTATGATAAGTTAAATTTGATATTTCACCTTCAACATAAACTTGTATAAAAGTTGTTTCTAGTAGTGATTTAATTTGTGCATTTAGTGTTGATACAGTTATTGGTGCATTCATAATATTACTTTGCTAGAAAAATTAAATTTTTCTAGCAATTATTAAAGTTGAGATATTCATAGAAAAAGCTTTTACATGAATAGGTTCAAGTCCTGCTTGTTTTAACTCTTTACATAAATTTTCAGTTGTTAAAAATTCATCAATTGAGTTTGGTAAATATGTATACGCCTCTTTATTTTTTGAAATTATTCCACCTAATGTTGGTAAGATTTTATTCATGTAAAAATCTGTTAAGTGATCAAGTAACTTCTCTTTTTTATTTTTTGTAAATTCATTGATTACAACTAAACCATCTTTTTTAAGAACCCTAGCAAACTCGTGAAAAGCCTCTTGTCTCTGCACGACATTTCTAATACCATATGATATAGAAATAATATCAGAGCTATCACTATCAAGAGGCATATCAGCAGCTCCTGCCTCAATAAACTCAACTTCTGGAAGCTTTTTCTTTCCTACTTCCATCATTCCAACACTTGGATCTACACCAACAATATTTTTTAAATCTATATTATTTTCTTGTGCTACTTTTTTCCAAAAAATTATCATATCACCAGTACCACAAGCAACATCAACAATTTTTTCTATATTTTTATTATTGTAAAGTTCAAATGTTTTATTACAAGCTTTATTTCTCCACGATTTATCTATCCCCATAGATAATACTCTATTTGCAACATCATATGTTCCAGCAATGTCATTAAACATTGATACAATTTTTTCTTGTTTACCCATCTGTTTTAATATCCTATTTTCTTATTTTTATAATAGATATTTACCAATAATAAGCCCAACAATTAATCCTATATTAACAGCAACAGCTAAACTTAAATATGATAATTTTTTATCTTTTATTGGTAATTTTTCTAAAACATCTTCTTGATGTCTTAATGTTTCTTCAAAATTTTGAGTTGATTTTTCTACATTTTCAACAACTTTTCGTAAAGCTATTTCTGAAAATTCCATTCGTTCAACAAGCTCTTTAGCTTGTTTAAAACTCATATCACTCATTTTTTAATTTCAATCCATTTATCTAAGTCACAAAAAATTCTATTTAAAGTGTTTATTACATAATCTTTTGCTTCTGTTTGAATTCTTCTAAAAAAAAGATATTTTCTAGCACTTTCTATATCTCCAAGCTCTTTTGCTTGTATAGCTTTTGCAGCAAAATCACTATTATTATAAGCCATTTCCCAAACTGTACTTCCCAGGTATCTACTCATTGTGATTACTTTGTCATTTTTAACAGGAAAGTATTTTGGTTTTTTTACAAAATCACAAATAACAGAGTTTGAATCTAAATATTTATGTCCAAAAAAGTTAATAAATTGCTCTTGAAAATAATCCTCTTCCATAGAAATAGCTCTATTTAGTGCAAATATTATGTTATCTTCTGGATTTTTTTCAATTTTTCTGATTTTTTTCATAGTAGCAATTGCATTTTTCCCATCAAGTTCACCATCACCTAAAGGAATAATCCATTTTACATTTCCAAATGAACCTACTTTTTTTATCTCATCTAAAACAAGTGATGAAGTTTTATTTCCACCTACATCAACTATAACTTCATGATTGTCATCCATTAAAATTAACTCATCAAGTTCAGTTAATCTATTTGTTCCTAACATTCTTTTATTTACAATTTCAGTTCTTGTAAAAGATTGAGAATCATTGTTTTCATCATCAATTTCAATATATGTTATTTTTTTACCATGCTTTTTATATAAATATGGAGCGATAACTTGCATAGCAACTGTAGACTTACCTACACCACCTTTTGTTTGTGGAATAATAATCATCAATTAGCCCTTTGGATTTTGTTTCATAAATTCAACAATTTTGCCATGAAACCTTGAATATAACTTATTCAAAGAGATTTCATAACCGTATAGTTTTTCTATTTTATCGTAATTTTCATTAATTCCATATACTATCCATGACTGTACATCGTAATATGAATCAAACTCGTATCCAAATCTTCCCAAGAGTTTTACAGTATACTTATCCACAACCATATATTCTTGTTTACATGCATAACACAAAATTGCATCAGCAGTCTCTGGACCAATTCCTTTTTGATTTAGTAGCCAATCTAAATTTACACTTTGACAAAAATTATCAAAAGTATCAAAATCTTCAATAATATTTTTACAAATTTGAATTAATCTTTTTGATTTCTGGTTTTTAAATCCACTTGGAGCAATGGCATTAGTAAGTAATATCAAATCTGAATTTGATAAATTCTCTAAATTTAATAGATCTAGTTTTTTAAGATTTTCAAGGGACTTTTCTACATTTATCCATTTTGTATTTTGAGTTAAAATTGCACCTACAAAAACTTCAAAATCATTATTTGCAGGCCACCAAAAGTCTGGTTTTTCATTGATTAGATTCTCTTCTTTTAAATATTTTAAAAGTTCATAAGAGTTTGAAATACTAATCAACAATAGCCTCTGTAATAACAAGTTTAGGATTATTACAATATTTTTTTATTTTAAAACAATTTGTTGCTTTTCCATCTTCCATATCAACAACCATCATTTGTAAAATTGATTTACAAGAACTTGGAACTTCAAAGTGTCCACCAATTCCTGTTGTTGCTTTTGTAACTGGAACTTTTGCATCCATTCCAATAACGTTGTCTCTACATCCTGTAAGTCCAATATCTGTTAAATATGCAGTGTTATCCATAATTTGTAAATCATCTGTTCCAACGTGAGTATGTGTACCACAAATAGCACTTACTTGGTTTTTAAACATCATAAGCATAACTCTTTTTTCACTTGTTGCTTCACCATGAAAATCTATAAAAATATTTTTAACTCCATCTTCATGAAGTTTTGATACTAATTTTTTTGCCCAGTTAAAAGGATTTTCAACTGTAGGCATTGCAAATTGTCCCATTAAGTTTACAACTGCAATTTTTTCAAGTCCATTTTTTGTTTGAATTTCACAAACTTTAACACCACTTCCAACTAATCCTTCTGGATAATTATCCGGTCTTAAAACAGCGTGAGTTTCAAGTAAAACCATCATATCTTTTTTCTTATCGAAACTATGATTTCCACCAGTTATTACATCAATTCCTGTTTTTAAAAGTTCATTACAGTTCATAATAGTAAGACCAAAACCATGACTTGCATTTTCACCATTTGCAATAACAAAATCAATATCGAATTCTTCTTTGATTTTTGTTAAATTTTCTTTTATGATTTTTCTACCAGGTCGGCCAACTATGTCACCAATAAATGCTACTCTCAAAATGTTAATCTTCCTTACTTCTTTAATTGTGCGATTGTATCAAGAGTATGGTTAGGGATTACTTTATCTAAGTTTATTTAACTCTTTTGCACAAGTTACTGCTTGAGAAAAGGCTATTTGAAAATTAAAACCACCAAGTTCTCCTGTGATATCTAAACACTCACCAATAAAATATAAATCTTTTTGATTTAAACTCTCAAAAGTTTTATGATTTATTTCATCTGTATTTATACCACCTTTTGTAACTTCCGCTTTTGTATATCCAAAATTACCAGCAGGTGCAAATTCATAATATTTTAAAACTTTTAATTTATCTTTTTCTTCAGCACTTAAACTAGAGATACTTTTATCTTCAATATTTACAGAAGCTAAAAATTCTTCAACAAATCTTTTAGGTAAAGGGAGAGCTGATGATATTTTTTTATTACTTTTGAAAAAGGTTTCTATTTTATTTTTTGGTAAAAAATCAATAGCTATTTTTCCTTTTTTCCAATAAAGTGAAGTTGTTAAAATAACAGGTCCAGAACATCCTTTGTGGGCAAATAAAAAAGAACCTTCAAAACTCTTATCTTCTACAAAAGTATGAACCATACAAGAAAGGCCTGAAAGATTTTTAAACCAAAATTGATCTTTTTGAACAGTAAAACCTACAAGTGCAGGTTCTAATTTTTCTATAGTATGTCCATATTTTTTAGCTGTATCATAAGCAATTGAACTTGCATTTAAAACTGGATAAGATAATCCTCCACTAGAAACTATTACTTTTTGTGCTTCAATTAATTTAGAATCTGTTTTGATTTTATAGTGCTTATCAAAATCTATATCTAAAACTTTTGTATTTAAATACTTTTTTATATGTGTTGTAAGTTTTAAAAACATATCAATAACATCTTGAGATGAGTTACAAAAATATGTTCCTTTTACTATTTTTGGATTTATTTTAGGGAAAACTCCATTTTTATTTAAAAACTTTAGTAGATCATCCTTAGTAAAATTTTCTAATAACTCTTTTACAAATTCCCTATCAGCTAAATAGTTTTTATGTGTTACTAATTCATTTGTGATATTGCACTTTGCTCCACCAGAAACTTTTATTTTAGACCCAACTTTTGCATTAGCATCTATTATACAAATATTTTTATATTTATTTTTATCAAGTGTACTTGCAAGCATCAATCCACTTGCACCCGCACCAATAATAGCTATATCGTAGATTTTTCATCCTTTTTACAAATAAACCTATTTATCCCATCAATATATTCATACTCTAAACTATATGAGTTTGCTTTTAAAATATTATGAACTATATACAATCCAAGACCAAATGAATCTTTTGACTTATCTTCATTTGAAAAAAATGGTTCGAAATATTCATTTAAACTATATTTTAAGCCTTCTCCTTTATTTTCAAATATTATATTTTCATCTTCTGTCTTAATAGTTACTTTTTTTTCTGGCGAGTATTTTATTGCATTATCAATTAAATTTTTAACAGCAATAGAAAAAAGTTTAAAATTTACTTCTAATTTTTTATTTTCATACTCACTGTTAACATCTTCCTCTTCTACCATTAAAATATCTTTTGCATTATCAACAATATCATCTAAAAAGTAAAATTTTTTATCTATATTTTTTGTTGAAGATATTAATTCTTCTATTGTTGCAAACTCACTTATCAATGATTCTAATCTTACAAATACTGATTTTAATTTTTCATTGTTTTCTTCATTCTGATCTAGTGAAGTTAAGATTTTTCCTTTTGTAATTGGAGTTTTTAACTCATGCATTATATTTCTAATAAAAACATTTCTTGCTTCTTTTAAACTTTTTAGTTTAGTTGCAGCTTTTTTAAACTCCATTGCCAACTGGGACACTTCATCTTTTCTATCACTATCACAACATTCAAAATCAAAATTTTCATCACCTAAAGTTTTCACTTTATCTTTTAAAATTTTAAGTGGCATTAATTTTCGTAAAGTTATCAAATATACTAAAATTATAGTAATCAATAATATTGCAAATACTAAAATAATATAAAGATGACTCATACTATTTGTAGTATTATTATCTTTAATTAAAAGAGTTTTTCCTCTTTTTTTCATATAAATATAATTTGTATCATTTAAATTTAAAACTCTAAATATATCTTTATCTCTTGGATGAACTTTTTCTACTAATACTTTCGTTTGAGGATTATAAGTTATTGCATTTACTTTTCCAGTATTTAAAACTACTTCATAGTTTATATCTTCTAATCCTTTTAAAAATTCACTAGTTAAACCAATGTTTCTTTGTTGTCTACTAACCATTTTTAAAATTGGAACATATTTATCAAAAAGTTGTTCTTCTTTAACTTTATAGTCATGTGTTATCAAAACTAAAAAACTAGCAACCATAAGTAATAATGATAAAATAAAGCTTACGCTGATTGTGAAAAATATTGATTGTCTATTCATTGTATAAATTTGTATCCCATTCCTCTTATTGTATGTAAAAACTGTGGCTCTTTTGGATTCTCTTCTATTTTATGTCTTATTCTATTTATTATAACAGCAAGAGAACCTGAACTTTCATAATCTTGGTTTAATAAATCAGAATTTTCAAATATCTCTTCCCTTGAGATTACAAAACCTTCTCTTTTTAAAAGTAATGATAAAACTTCAAATTCAGCTGCTGTTAGTTTTAAATATTTGCCATTTTTTGTAATTTCTCTTTTTTCAATATCTAAAATAAACTCTTTTTTTACAAGCTCTTCTTCTGTTGTATTTGAGTGATTAAATCTTCGTAAAATTGTTTTTATTCTTATTTCAAGTTCTCTTGGATCATAAGGTTTTGGTAAATAATCATCAGCTCCTAATTGTAAAGCTGTTACCTTATCTGTTATATCGCTTCTTGCACTTGAAATTATTATTGGAATATCAAAATCTTTTACTATTGCTTTACAAACATCTAATCCATCCATTCCAGGAAGAGTTAAATCTAATATAACTAAATCATATTTTTGCATTTTTAAAGAAGAAAGAGCCATAAATGGCTCTTCATAATTAGTAACTTCCATATTAAATTGCTTTAAATATTGTGTAAGAATTTGTGCTAATTCTAAATCGTCTTCAATCATAGCAATTTTTATCAAAGTTTATCCTTTATTTTTTCACGGGCATATTACTTGCCATATTTTGCATTTTTTCTTGTTTTAATTCTATTAGTACTTTTAACTGCTCTTTTTGTTTAGTAGTCAGTAATGCATATGATTTTTCAATTACATCTGCTTTAGATTTTAACATATTATCTCTTTTTGCAGCCATAATTTCAATATATTTATTTTTATCAAATGATGAACTTGTAAATGCTTCATTTGCAGTTTTGATATTTTTTCTGCTTTCAATCATAATTTCTCTAATTTTAGTTTGTTGTTCATTTGTTAAATTTAATTGTTTAAACATCCTCATAACTGATCTATCACCTTTATTATGTGAGAAACCTTTTTTACCATTTTTCATCATATTCATCTGACAATTTTGATTTTGTGTATCTAAACCTTTTTGATTTCCACCATATGCAAATACTCCAGTTGCAATAACTGTACTTAAAATCAAACCTGATAATACTTTATTTTTTATCTTCATTTTATATCCTTTATTTTTTGGTATGTGAAATTATTACATGGAAGTTTTAATGAAGTTTAAATTTAATCTTAATGATTTTTTAACAAAAGAATAATTATTATAATTACTTATAAATAGGCCTTATTGGTTTTATTATATTTTAAAATAATTTTTTATATGCTATAGTTAAGTTAAATTTAAAACAAGTAGATAATATATGCAATTATCCAAATTTATAGCTAAATTAATTTTTACTATTGCCCTTATAACTACATTCTTAGCATTTTTTGTAACAATTGTATTTCAATATAATAGTTTTGAAAAGGACAAAGTTTATATAAAAAAAGAATTTATTGAAGAAAAAAAGAATGAAATCAAAAAAGAAGTTAGAAGAGTTATAGATTTTATAGAACATGAACATACACAAACTGATGTAGATTTTATTTCTGAAGAAAATATGAAAAAAGAGATTTTATCTTGGATTTCTAAAATTAGATTTTCACAAGATGGCTATATTTTCGTTAATACTTTAGATGGTAAAGCTTTAGTATTTGATGGGAAATTACTAAAAGAAGCCAAAATATATCCAAATGAAGAATTATTTAAACAACAATTAAAAGCTATCGAAAATCCTAATGGTGCTTTTTTTTCTTATAATTTCAAAAAATTAAACTCTGAAAAAGAATTTCCAAAAATTTCTTTTGTAAAAAAATATGAAAAATATAACTGGATTATAGGAAGTGGCACTTATTTAGATGGAATAGACAGCGAAATACAAAGAAAAGAAAATATATTTAAAAAAACTATTTTAGAAGAGATAAATTTCTTTATTTTGATACTTATGTTTATAATTATTATAATATATTTTATTACAAAAAAAATCTCTGAATATATAAACAACAATATTAATAATCTTATATCTGCATTTGAAATAGCATCTATAAAAAATAAATCAATTGATACAAGTTCTTTAACCTTTAAAGAGTTTATATCTTTAGCAAATAAATTAAATATTACCCTTGAAAATAAAAATAAGGTAGAAGAAAAATTGCAAGATTACATAAAAATAGTAAATGAGCATGTAATAATATCTACTACAGATGCAAACGGGATTATTCAAAATGTTAGTGAAGCATTTTGCAAGATTTCAGGATACTCAAAAGAAGAGCTTATAGGGAAATCTCACAATATTTTAAGAAATGAAGATGTATCTGAGAATTTTTATGAAGAATTATGTAAAAAATTAGGAAATGAAAAAATTTGGAAAGGTGAAATTGAAAATAAAAATAAACAAGGCGAAACTTATTGGGTAGAAGCGATTATTCAAACAAATTTTGAAAAAGATAAATTCATTGGATACACAGTTATCAGAACAGATATTACAAACAAAAAGAAAGTTGAATATCTTTCAATTACTGATGAATTAACGCAAGTTTACAATAGAAGGTATTTTAATAAAGTTATAGAAGAAGAATTGAATAAAAGAAAAAGAGAAGATTTATATATTTCATTTATGATGATAGATATAGATTATTTCAAAAGATACAATGATACCTATGGACATCAAGCAGGGGATCAAGCACTTAAGAAAATATCTGCTGTTTTTAGATTAAATTCAAAAAGAAGTGGTGATTTTATTTTTAGATTAGGTGGGGAAGAGTTTGCTATCTTATTTACTTCAAATAGTAATCGTAAAGCTTTTGACTTTGCTAATAGCTTAAAAGATGAAATAGAAAATCTAAAAATTGAACATAAAACTAGTAGTGTTAGCACATACATCACAACATCAATAGGATTAATTAATAAAAAAGCGAATGAAGTTGAAAATAGTGCTGAACTTTATAAACTAGCAGATGAAGCTCTTTATAAAGCTAAAAGAAGTGGACGTAATTGTATTTATATGAAACAGTAAATTACAATAAATGTCCCGCAAGATTTCCGCTTGAAAATGACCATTGAAGATTATATCCCCCACAAGGACCATCTAAATCCAT
>Ga0193951_1000638_pt1 | contig 15728 bp, 16 predicted proteins | sample BB_2_MG_FD_140370 | JGI IMG/M metagenome (GOLD analysis project Ga0193951, IMG submission 140370) | Microbial mat bacterial communities from the Broadkill River, Lewes, Delaware, United States - BB_2_MG | ecosystem: Environmental > Aquatic > Freshwater > River > Microbial mats | place: USA... | reverse complement strand
GTCGAACAGCATATTGACCGAGCAATGATTTTATCTTCTGGAAAGCTACTCGCTCTAGGAACATTGCAAGCATTACGTAAGCAAGCTGAGCTACCTGTTATTATTAAGTCGTCGGGAATAAATTACGCTATTGCTCAAAACAGTCATTTAACACAGTACTTAAGCAATGTTTGCTCTAATACACTAAAAGTGCCAGCGCATGAAAAAATAAAGGTATTAAAGCAGTTAATTAACATGGAAGGACTTAAGGATATTGAAATAGAATCAGCAAATTTAGAACAAGTATATCAGCACTTTATTTCAGTGCATGAGCTCACATTAAAGGCAAAAGATAATGGAGCACCGAGTTAATGCATCAAATATTTACGGTGGCCAATAAGGAGTTTCATGATGGCCTCAGAAACCGTTGGTTGGTTGCTATAACGCTAATTTTTGCGCTATTGTCTACTGGCTTAACTTACTTTGGCGCTGCAGCATCGGGTGCCGTTGGGGTTGCTTCGTTATCAACCACGCTTGCTAGTTTAGCAAGCCTGAGCGCCTTGCTTATCCCGTTAATTGCCTTGTTATTAAGTTATGACAGCTTCGTTGGCGAGCAAGAAAGCGGTACTCTACTTTTATTACTCACTTATCCGTTAAGTAAAAGCCAATTATTACTTGGTAAGTTTATTGGCCAAGGTGGAATTATAACCCTCGCTATCCTCGTGGGTTTTGGTGTTCCAGCTATGATTTTATATGGGCAACTGGGTGATTTAAATATATTGAATACCTTTGGCTTATTTATTATCAGCGCTACTTTATTAGGCCTAAGTTTTACCGCTATTTCTTATGTTATCAGTCTTTCTGTGGCAGAAAAGTCAAAAGCTGTCGGCTTTTCCTTGATGACTTGGTTCTTATTTTCTCTCGCTTTTGACCTTGTTTTGCTTGCTTTATTAGTGGGAGTTGAAGAAGCGATAACACCACAAGGTTTAATACAATTATTGATGTTAAACCCAACGGATATTTTTCGTCTTGTGAATTTTATCGGCCTAGATAATCGTAATGTTAGTGGTGTGCTATCTATTGCTACTAATGCCAGTTTATCTTACACATCATTATTTTTAGCGTTAATTGCTTGGGTTATTATTCCTTTAGCATTAGCTATATTTATTTTTAAGAAAAAGACACTTTAACTAGGGTTGTTAATAATCCTTATTTACTGAGAATATTGACCATGAAACAGTACAAACTATTGGCGTTAATTACAGCGCTCACACTAACTACTCCTTTGGTGATGTCTTGCTCTGATAATTCAGACCAACAAAAAGTTATACACCAAGCAGTCGCGATGGAATCAAGTGATGAATGCCATTTATGTGGCATGCTTATTACACGATTTGACGGCCCTAAAGGTGAAGTTTTTCGTAAAGAGCAAGACGATAAAGTTTTTAAATTCTGCTCTACGCAAGATATGTTTAGCTATTATTTAGATCCAGAAAATACCCGTAATGTTGCTCAGATGTTAGTACATGACATGAGTAAAATGCCATGGGGCAGTGACAGTATTAATGATAAATATTTTATTGATGCGAAAACCGCATGGTATGTAGCTGGTTCAGACAAAATGGGGGCAATGGGGAAAACCTTAGCTAGCTTTAGCCAGAAAGCTGATGCGGAAGCTTTTGCCAAAGAGTTTGGTGGGCAAGTAAATAGTTTTGAAGATATTAACCTGAATACGTTAATGTAATATCAATTATTATATTAGAATCCCCGTGTTTATGTTTTATTAAATAAATCACTGCTTTATAGTTATTGAAGAACTTGCTAGGCTAAGGCAAGTTCTTTTATGTATAGCTCTCGAATAGTATGTTCAAAACACTCATTATCATCACTCTTTTAACTTTTCTTATTGCTTGTTCAAGTATGAAAGAAGCGGGGGTGGTTTATCATGATGGTTTTGATTTTTCGTCAGTGAAAAGTTATAGCCTTTATGATCGAAACTCTACTTTCACTGAAGCACAGGGTTTATTAGACACTCGTCGTAACGCTATTGAAATTGCTATTGAACGTTCTATGGCGGAACAAAATTTTAATTATGCTGAGCTTGATGAAACTGATTTAATTGTTACTTATCATGTTGTTAGTGGTAGTCGTAAAGATTACGCTAAATATAATGAAGTCGTACGTTTTTGTACTTTCTGTTTACAGGCAACAACGTGGAAAACAGATCAACAATATTCAGCCATTCGTCGAGGAAGTTTAATTGTAGATTTGGTAGACCCTAAGCAAGGGCGCTCTGTATGGCGCAGTGTGTATAGTTTAGATTTAGAAGATAGAGAAAATAGCGCAGAGACTAATGATAGAATAAAACAAGCTATTTCAGCTATGCTGGCAAAATATCCGCGCTAGCTTAATTGTTTGTCGATACTTTTCTCTTTAAGGGATTAGGTTTAATATATTTTTCAAAAAACTATTCAATTTGCTATTCCCTGTTTATAATATCGACATTGATTTACACCTCCCACTAATGCCTAAAAAGCAGAGTAAAACTATGAATTTCCCCAATGATGAAACAGGTCAACTACTAGCAGAAATGCAAGAAGCAGGCATTAATCTTGAAATGACTCACGATGTTGTTTTTTTTCATTTATTTGAGCAAGAAGCCCAAGCACATGCAATGGCTGATTATATTAAAGAAAATATGAGCGGTGTAATCGTTAATGTTCATCCTGATGAAACACCTAATGTTTGGGATGTTGATTGTACAATACAGTTAGTACCAAGTTATGAAGCAATAGTTAAGCAAGAAAGTGAATTTGAAGCACTAGCAACTAAGTTTTCAGGTTATAACGATGGCTGGGGTGTTGAAGCGTAAGCTACCAATATTAAGGAGGAAACCTGAACCCTGTTTCCTCTGTTCTTCTAAGTTACTCTATTGCTAGAGAGTTTACTGGCCTTCCTTTTTTATATCTTCTTTCTCGGCAGGCTCTTTTTCTATAATATCAAATGCAGGTAGAGATACACGCCAATAAATAGCAGCCAACCTCACTAACAACGCACCTAAAATAGCCACTACAATAGCTTCATCTTCGGGCCAACCTTGTAAGTGAAATATAACAAATAAACCACCACCTAGCATGGCGGCTAAAGCATATATCTCTTTACTTAATATCATTGGAATAACATTACATAAAATATCACGAATCATACCGCCAGCGACACCCGTAATAGTCCCCAATACTATAGCGACAGATAAAGGCGCACCTAATGCAATTGACTTTTGTGTCCCTAATACAGCAAAGAGTGCTAAGCCAAAAGCATCAGCAATCAGTAAAAAACGTTTAGGGATACGCTTAGGTTGTCGAATTAATACAATGGTAAGTAGCGCAGTGGCCAAAACTACAAAAAGGTAATGAGTTTCAACGACCCAAAATATAGGGGTTTGTAAAATAGTATCTCGAATGGTACCACCACCAACCGCAGTAACGAAAGCCAGCACAATGACACCAAAAGGGTCTAATTTATATCGGCCTGCCATTAATGCGCCAGAAAGCGCAAATACAACAATGCCAAATATATTTAAGTAGTAGAGTAGTTCAGTCATGAGAGGGGGATTACTTTAATAGAGCTTATTGTAATAATTATATTTTTATTTCACACTGACGACAGGTAACTTAGCTTCAAGCCAGCCATTCATATCACCAGTTAAATGTTGTAGATTCGAAAAACCATTTTTAGCTAAAACATCGATAGCAATAGCGGTACGACGACCAGAGCGACAATAAATGACAATATTACTGTTCTTATGTTGTGCTAATTGTGCTAGGTTTTCTTCAATAGTGTCATGGCTAATATTAATGGCACCAGCAACATGGCCAGCGTTATATTCCGCTTTAGTACGAACATCTAATAAGACAATACTATTTTGAGGGGAATTAAGCGCTGCTAACAAACTTTGCTGAGAAATTTGTGGTGCTTCACTTGCCAATACTGCCGTAGTGAAAAGGCTAAGTGTTAATGCTAATATTTTTATCACTCTAAACATAGTTTTTCCCTTAGTCGTAATTAATCTGTTTATTAATTATCTCTAATCTACTTGATTCTATGGCATTAGTCACCTGGAATTAGTTATGCTCACCTAGCTAATCATGACCCCTCAGTCAGAATAGTTACTTATCATCCTGAACAACAACTTGTCATTCTGAACTTGATTCAGAATCTCAAGTGTGTGGTGCTAACTTCATGGGATTCAGTATTACGTGTCCTGCGGCATGACTGGGTTAGTGACCTACGGAACTATGAGGCTGACGGTCTAAGTAATGACAAGCGAGCTTATATATTTGATGCAATATATTCAATAGCAATAGCGACAAAGATCATTAAAAATAGACTGACAAAAATCATGTTATTAATCTTTTTACTCGCATAAATAATATCAGCAATTTGTGGTTGTCTGGCTCTATCATTAAAGCTAATTTTGCGTAATTTTTCAGGGGCGTTTTTTTTATCATCATACATGGCAACACCCCCCAGTTTTATTGATAAATTTAGTGATAATAATAGCAAAGCAACATTGTTATTTAATTGAAAAAAATGCTTTCGACTTAAATTCCAAAAAAGAATACAGTTATTTCCTATACTCGAAAGTAGTAATAATGATGAGAATATTCTTACCGGTAACCACATGGTAAGATTTGCAAGGTGTTTACTGTAAATACCAAAGTGCTTGTGTATTATTAGTTTAGTGTTCCAGCAATAATGCATTTCCAGTAGCAGTCGATAACAAAGCGCCATTAATGGACCTAGCGTCATAAATATAAAAGCTACGGCATATCCTTGTTGTAAGCTGCGTAATAACTGCATTTCGATACACGCTTTACTTAAGCCTAAGCTGGATAAAGGCTCTGTCTCTCTTAACACCCAAGGCTTTAATGTTTCTTTGGCGAGATAGTTTTGTTTCGCCGTTAACGCTTGTGCGATGTCCTTACTTGCTTTGGTTATTTCAAATGAACCTATAGCAATATATAGCAGTAGCACTTGCCATAGAAAATCAACTTCAACGAAAGATTCGAACAGCCACAAAATGATAATAATAGGTGGTAAGGTAACTACTATTGCAATTAAGCCTGCTATCGTTTGTTGATTAGGAGAGTTTGTTGGGTTATTGACTTTATCGCTCAGTTTTTGGCAATAAAATTGAAAAAATCGTAGAGGCTCATGATGAGAAAAATGACTAATGATCGCTTTACTTAATATTACGGCTAATAATATTAGTAGTTGATAGCTAAAAGAAGACAGTTCAGTTAAGTTAGTCATTTTTCATTCACTTATGTTTTTTAGATAGAATATTTATAAACTTAACGCTTGTCCTTTAAGCGCATTCAACATATTTATTACTAGAGTTGAAGAATTAACTGAAGCAGTTTCTAAATATTCATCAAAAGAGGTTGGAGACTCTTTTCCGGCAATATCAGATAGCGAACGGATGATCACAAACGGCGTTTTAAATTGATGGCAAGTCTGGGCGATAGCCGCACCTTCCATTTCAACAGCAGCCATTGTAGGAAAGTTAGCACGAGCTTTAGCGATATCATCGTCTTTCGTCATAAACGTATCACCCGTGGTAATTAACCCAACCATAGCTTGAATATTATCAAGTTGAGCAATACCTTTTTTGGCGGCATCTACTAAGGTGACGTCAGGCATATAGGCAGCGGGGTTTGCTGGTAATTGTCCTATTTCATAGCCAAAAGCTGTTACATCAACATCGTGATAGCGTACTTCTGAACTTACAACAATATCACCCACTTTAAGCTTTGCGTCAAAGCCACCGGCAGAGCCTGTATTTACTACGTAATCTGGTTGAAATTTATCAATAAGTATGGCGGTGGCTAAAGCTGCTGCTACTTTACCAATACCTGATTGGACAATAACAACGTCATTGTTATTTAGTTGCCCGCAATAAAATGTATAACCTGCATGGGTGCTCGTTTCACAGTTCACTAGTTTTTCTTTTAAAATAGCTACTTCTGGCTCCATTGCGCCGATAATACCTGCTTTCATGTTTTTCTCTTTAGCTTATTAATTTATCAAGGATTATAACTTGGCTTGAAGAAAAAAGTTAGTTTATATTCATTTAGCGAAGTAGGGGATTAATAGGGAGTAAAAACGCCGTGGGGTATGATTATGTGATAAGCATAAACTTATTTTTACTGTCAACGAGTAAACTGAAAATAAAAAAACCAGTAATATGTTAATTTACTGGTTTTAGGTTTTCTGTTGGCTGGATTTTTATTTCAATTTATTAATGCGGCAGTGCTGCTACATTTTGCTCTGTTAGTCGACCATTAGTATGAGGTGATAATTCTGCTCGTGCCGCCGTAGGGCTTAATGCGCCTGAACTTTTACGCGCTTTTAGCATAGGAGCTGGTATATTGACGCCTTTAACTTTAGGTAATGGTGATTTGTTACCAAGTAAACGAGAGTTAATACATGCACGAATTTCATCTAATGTATAATTAGCTTTCACCTTAATTCTTAAATGTGGAATGGAAGCTGCTTCAAGTGCGCCACTAACAAACCAGTCTTTTTTAACTTTGTAACCACGACCTTGTGTATCTACTAAATCTACTGCACCCAATAGTTTCATAGAAGAGCGTTCACAAATAATAAAGTCTAAATATTTTCCTTCAGCATTGGCGGCAGCTTTTTGACTAGCTCTCTCAGAGACACCATTACGTATGGTTATTATGTCAGATAGCTTTACACGATTAAGGATACGGTATTTGGGACCCATTGCTTGTTCTAGTAAGTTTTGAAAGTTTTTTTCTGCGGCAGTAAAAACTGACGGTTTACTATCAAAGGGAAAGGGGAAGCTGTTGTCATTTAATCGACTTGCTAATACCGCAACGATGACAATAAGGCTAATTAAAGCAAATAAAATAAGTTCCATAAATATCTCCGGCAATTCAAATTCTTGACGCTTTATTCATTTAAGTAAATAAAACGGATACTCAATACTAATTAAGCAGAATTTGTGCCAGAAATATAAAGGTTAAAACTTTAATATTTTCAGTGTGATTTAACGAGTGATAAAATTATGTAGAGTATCGCATTTACTTAGCTTCTATCACTTGTCATACAAGGGTATCAGCTTGGATATTTCTCTTCTAATGCAGCATACAACTGTTGTTGAAAGTCACTAGCACTTGTATCAAGTGTGTTTACTAAATTTGCTAATACTTCGTTGTCTTCTTCGCCGTGCCAAATTTTAATATAGCTACCTTCTTTATAGCCATGATCTTGACGGAAGAAATTTAATGTATTTTTACCTACGTATTGACGGAATAACTCATCTAGGTCCATATTCATTAATGACATACAGTCAGCTAATGCTTTGGCGTCAAATGATTTTTCAGTTACAGCTGCAGATGCTAAATTTTCTAAAGCTATTTTGAAGTCATTCTCGCCAGTACCTTGGTGTAATTCTTTAGCCAGTTTTGCCGAAATTTTTTCAACGCTAGCGCCGCTCATTAAGCGTAAGCTTAAACCAAAGTGAAAAATATCAACTAATTCAAGCTGAACTTGAGCAATGTCAATTTCTTGATGTTTCCACCACTTCCAGCCATGGTGATCTAGCATTTCAGCACATTCAACCCAAATAGCGCGATACCATTCGTAACCATTGCTGCGCCATGTTTCGCTTACTCGTGAATTCATAGCATCTTGCATTGTTAACATTTGATTGATTTGCTTTTGCGCAATCGACAAAGCAGTAGATAATTGTTCGCTCATTTTCTTCTCTGATAATTATAGGATCAGAGCTATTTTGCCGTAGCTAATAAATAGTAGCAATAGCATTGCTAAATTTATCTTGTTTAAGAAGAGAATAAAGCCAATTTACATCAGTAAATTGGCTTTATTAAGTGCTTTAGTTGTCAGTTTTACTAATTACTAATTATTAATTAGCAACAATTTTTCTTAGCTATATTGACGTTTTGCACTGATTAATCCTAGGAAAGCGAGTGCAAATAAAGCAAGACTTGTTGGCTCTGGAACACTTGTAACCTTATCTGTTGTTAATGTTGTTGCTATATTTGCAACCTTTAAACTATCAAATGCTACGCCAGCAACCTTAATACCATCGAATGCTAAACCTGAGTCATAAAATGAATCAATCCAATTCGTTACACCAAACTCAAGGTAGTAATTACCTGTTTCTAGAATTGAGTAATTTGATTGAATCCAACCTGTATAGCCACAACCTGAGCTAAAACATTTTCCAGAATCAGCACCTAAAGGTTTCCAGTTAGGTGCAATATTTATTATACCTGCAGTTTCAGGTGTTAATATTGCTTCAGTGGTTGGTAAACCATTACCAGCTAATATGTCAGTAACAATGTTAGTACGAGCAGTAAACAACATTGCGACTTCTTTGAATGAGTCATCTAATAAACGAGTCCAAGCATAATCTGAAAAACCAGCACCATCAGATGTTACATAATTAAAATAGAACTCTAAGTCGTCACCAGAATTAGCTGAAAATAAACTTGATTGTAAAACAGAACCGTTAGCTCCCAATAAACCCGTTAAACCAACATTTTTGACACCTGCGTCAGTTGATACCCAGCCGTAATTAGTGTTGTCCGTTGGTGGTGTGGTTACTACGCCGTTAGCTGAACTAGTACCACAATTACCTTGGCAATCCCAACTGGCAGGAACTCCATTTTCAAATGTGCTTGAAATTAATGTTGCTGATGTATTTAATGAAATAGCTGATACGGCAGCGGCAATAATATATTGAATTTTTTTAAGCATTTTTGTATACCTCTATGAATTTAAAATTTTCTTTTGCTTACAGGTCATACCAGATTGCACAGGTCATACCATGTTTTATTTGATCTTTAATAACAATGGTTTAGTTTTTTTTGTTTTTATTTCTTTATGAACAATGTAAAGAAATACGACAATAAATCGAAAGATATTTTACGATTGGCTAAATAACTTCTTTCTAACCATTGCGCGATAATCTTTTGGCGTTAATGATAAGTTTTGTTTAAATAAACGGGTTAAGTGCCCTTGGTCTTGATAACCAACATGGTAAGAGATTTCTTGTATCGAGAGGTTACTTGATGCGAGTAAGTCTTTGGCTGCCTCTATTCTCAATTGCTGCCAATATTCTGTCGCACGAATACCTGTTGCCGTTTTGAAACGGCGAGTAAATGAACGTTGGCTTAAGCCGAACTGCTCAGCAAGCTCGGCTAAACTCAGTTCACTACTTAAATTAGTGCGTAACCAAAATTGTATTTGCGCAATTAATTCATCGGCATGTCGGTCAACTGCGCCTTCTAAATATCGTTGCTCTTCATAGGGTTTTCTAATTTCATGGGAAAAGTTACGCTCAACATTTTGTGCTGCAGCTCTTCCGTATGTTTGACGAATAATGTGGACAATAATATCAGCTAATGCGTTTAAACTTGCTGCACAATAAATACGCTCTGATTGAGTAATAAAAAAATCAGGCTTAATTTTAACTTTGGGATAATCTCGTTTGAATTGATCAACGTAATGCCAGTGTGTTGTAGCACTATGATCATCAAGTAACCCGGATTCAGCCAAAAAGCAAACACCCGTCCCCACGCCTAGTAATATTGAGCCTTGTTGCCAGCAATATTTAAGCCAAGCAATTAATTTTTCATGCTTTCTTAATACTGGTCTAGGATTACGCCATAAACTTGGTATGAGAATTATATCGGGTACGTAATCTTTATCGTTAGGTAAATCAGTTAGCGCAATATCAGGTAATAACTGAATACCTGCACGCGAGGTAACCGTTTTGTTTTCTTGACTAACGAGTTGTGTTGTAAGCTTTGTTGTTGATTTATCATATCGACGAGCAAATGCTTCCCCTGCCAGTAGCATTTCAAGAGGTAAAGTCAGACCTGTTGCTAGTACATGTTGATAAATCACTAAACTTACTTTTAACTCGCCTGATTTTTCATCACCACTACTTTCAATAGACATGCCAATATCCAAATATTATTTTGGCCATTATGGCATATTTTGTGGCCTTTTAAACACATTAATATTTTACTCTTCGCTATAAAATAACGCCATAAGATTGGTTACTTCTCGTTACTCTATTATCGTATCAAAGGTTATTTACATGACATCATTACCCGTAGTTATTGGCATGGGTGGTATTAATGCCGCTGGCCGTACATCTTTTCATCAAGGTTTTCGCCGTATTGTTATTGATAAAATTAATGCGCAGGCGCGTGAAGAAACGTTTGTGGGATTAGCTAGCTTAATGAAGTTAGTGTCGATGAAGGATGGTCAATTAGTCGATCAAGCCGGAAATATTATTGCTGTAAATGAAATAGAAGCTAAATTTGGACAACAAATTCTTGATGGAACATTAATTAGAAAAATTGAAAAGAATCATTTTGATGTTGATGCAACGCATTGGCATCAAAAAATGCACGTACAGCCTACGGATAAAAACATATCTTTTGAGTTGCGTGCCAAAGAATTACCTCAGCCATTACCACATACCTGGTTAGTAACGGACATAGGTGAAGGTAAAGTAAGTGTTGAGATTCCTGAAGAATTAGTTATTACTCATGATGCATATCGCGATAACCCTATTAAAGCAGCAGGGCAAATGCCGACAGGTTTTGATCCCGGCGTACTTTATAACAGCCGTTACCAACCGCGAGGATTACAAGCAACTATTTTTGCTGCCACTGATGCTATTCGTTCAACAGGCATTGAATGGGATGCTATTTTGAATAAAATTAGCCCTGATCAAGTAGGAACCTATTCGGCTTCTGTTGTTGGGCAAATGCAGCAAGAAGGTTTAGGTGGTTTATTAAAAAGTCGCTTGTCAGGCTCAAGAGTTAGCACTAAACAGTTGGCGTTAGGACTAAATACTATGTCAACTGACTTTATTAATGCTTATGTTACAGGCAATGTTGGCACCACTTTTTCTTCATCAGGTGCTTGCGCTACTTTCCTTTATAATTTACGAACAGCAGTACAGGATATACAAGCAGGTAGAGTACGTGTTGCTGTTGTTGGTAGCGCGGAAGCACCTATTACACCTGAAGTTATAGAAGGCTTTGGCAATATGAGCGCTTTGGCTAATGAACAAGGTTTAAAGAAATTAGATCAAAGCGAGACAGTCGATCATCGCCGTACTAGTCGCCCATTTGGTAATAATTGCGGTTTTACTATTGGTGAAGCAGCACAGTTTGTTGTGCTGATGGATGATGAGCTTGCGCTTGAAATGGGGGCTAAAGTATTAGCTTCAGTTGCAGATGTTTTTGTTAATGCTGATGGTTATAAAAAGTCGATCACAGCACCGGGTCCTGGTAACTATATTACTATGGCAAAATCAGTTGCATTAGCGCAAAACATTCTTGGTAAAGAGTCATTGCAAGAACGTAGTTTTATTTTGGCGCATGGCTCAAGTACACCACAAAACCGCATTACAGAATCATTGATTTATGATCGTATTGCGACAAGTTTTGATATTAATAATTGGCCTGTAGCCGCTCCTAAGGCTTTTGTTGGCCATACTATCGGGCCTGCAAGTGGTGATCAAATGGCGATGGCATTAGGTATTTTTAGTGACAATATTATGCCTGGTATTACTACAATTGATAAAGTCGCTGACGATGTTCATAGTGATCGTTTAAACATTGCTGTTGAGCATTGGGATTGTGGTGAGATGGATACTGCTTTTATTAATTCAAAAGGCTTTGGCGGTAATAATGCTACCGCAGTAGTCTTGTCACCGAAAGTTACCATAGCAATGATGAAAAAACGTTATGGCGAGAAAGCTATGGACGAATACGAACAGAAGCTAGTGCTTGTTGAACAAGCTCAAAATGAATATCGTCAACGTGCCAACAAAGGTGAGTTTGATGTTATTTATAAATTTGGCGAAGGTTTAGTTGATGAAAACGAAATTGAAATTAGTGATAGCAGTTTAAATTTTAAAGAATTTAAAAATGAAATTTCTTTACCTGCAGAAAACCCATTTGCTGATATGATGTAATACAGCATAGATAACCTGAAGTCGGTTTAAGATATTTTTAACTGACAAATAAAGAGCAGCTACGGCTGCTTTTTTTGTTTAAATAATCTGGTACATCTTACCAAGGTAAAATAATGAAAAAATCAATAAAGGCAGCACTGTTATCAGCACTCATTTACCCGGGAGCAGGACATTTTTTTCTTAAAAAATCACGAGTAGGGGTTATTTTTGCAGGTGCTTTCTCTATACCTTTATATTTTGTTATTAGTGAAATTTTCGCTAAAGCAGAGAAAATTGTCGACCAAATTACCCGTGGAGAAATAGCTTTAGACCCAGCGGCTATCTCAGTATCGTTATCTAATTCAATGTCTGGTGTTGAAGGGCAAGCATTAGATATGAATATCTATGTGTTAATTATTGTTTGGGGAATTGCGATAATCGACTCATATCGATTAGGTATTACAAAAAAATAATGTTATTAAGCTGAACTAAATTAAATACATAGAGTCTATATAACACCTAATGTAGAACGGTATTATAGTATTTGTTATTAGATGGATTGGTAATAAAAGGAAGCATTGTAAAGCAAGGGGCAATGGAAGGCTCTAGTGTTACAGGAGTGCTATTGAAAAAACATTCTCTTGTTATTTTTTTATCGTTGCTGGTGCACATAGTACTGCTGTTGTTATTGCTTTTTATCACTGAATCAAAACAAGCGAAACAAGTTAATATCACTCATAAAGCGATTAAAAGCTACCTATATAAAATGCCCGCTAAAGTAGCGATTAATAAACCTACTTTAGTTAAAGAAATACCTGACGATATCAAAACAGTTGACTCGGATAAATTAGCCAAAACCGAAAAAAAACAAAACCAACAACAAAGCCCTATAACAGAAACCACTACTGATAAGCCAATAACACAGAAAGTTAATCCAGCAACAAACATGTCACTAATAAATGACTCAAGTAAAATAGAGTCTTTAGTTAAGCCGCCAATATCCTCAAAATTAACGCCGGAAAAAAAAGCGTCTGCTCAATCTTCTTTTTCAAGTTATCAACAACTTAAAGATTTACGAACGTCACTTAATAACAAAATACTTCAGCAAAGCTTTTCTGACTTACAACAATTTCGATCGCCTTCAATAATGCATGGTGAGCAAATACCGGTTCCTCATTCGGATAAGCAATTAAGTGAAGAAGAAATACGACAAAAAAGTACAGCACGAATGTCGAATGATATTTCAATCACTAAGAATGCTAATGGCACTTGTACAATAACAAGAGAACAATTTCTTGGTAGCCCAGTAGAAGAATCCACCTCAGGATTTTTTTGTGGCGAAAGCAAATTTGATAAAAGTTTCCGTGAACATATGAAAAAAGTACAAGATAAAATAATGCCTAGCAGGTAACTTTAATAAATAACTGTACACAAATACAGTAGATGAGTTATATTTAATAAATAATTTGATTACATCTACCTTATATTTGAAATTATATATTGCTGAAAAGCCTAGTTTAGGACGAGCTATTGCCGCAGCACTTCCTAAACCTCATAAAAATCATAAGACCCATATAGAAGTTGCTAACGGCGATGTTGTTAGTTGGTGCGTAGGACATATTTTAGAACAAGCAGATCCTCAAGATTACGATGATCGATTTAAAAAGTGGTCTATGGAAACATTGCCTATGCTCCCTCAGCAATGGCAATTAAAGCCTATTGCTCGCACGCGTGATCAATTAGCCGCATTACGTAAGCTTGTTAAACAAGCCGATGATATTATTCACGCAGGTGATCCTGATCGTGAAGGACAGCTATTAGTTGATGAAGTTATTGATTTTTTTAAGGTATCTAAAGCTAAAAAATTAAGAGTTAAACGACTATTAATTAGTGATTTGAATTTACCTGCCGTTAAACGCTCGCTTAACGCCCTTAAAGACAATCAAGACTTCATGCCATTATCAATTTCAGCATTAGCACGTTCACGAGCTGATTGGCTGTATGGTCTTAATTTAACCCGAGCATATACATTGCAAGGGCAAAAGCAGGGTTATAATAGTGTTTTGTCAGTAGGGCGAGTACAAACGCCTGTGTTAGGATTAGTTGTTCGACGTGAACAAGCAATCGCGGAGTTTGTTTCTAAACCTTATTACCAAGTTCTCGCGCATTTAGCACTAAGTGCCTTACAAGATAACAATGATTGTTTTACTGTTAAATGGCAACCGAGTGAAGCATGCCTGCAATATTGTGATGAAGAAGGGCGGGTGCTAGTTAAAGGGTTAGCTGAAAATGTTGTTACAAGAATTAATAATCAACCCGCTATTGTAGAAGACATTAAGACAGAACAAAAACAACAAAACCAACCTTTACCCTTTAACTTATCTAGCTTACAAATTTCTGCTGCTAAGCAGTTTTCAATGAACGCAAAGTTAGTGTTAGATGTTTGTCAGACGCTGTATGAAAAACATAAACTGATTACTTATCCACGTTCCGATTGTCGTTATCTTCCTACAGAGCAGTTAAAACAAGCGCCAGCTATTATCAGTATGTTAGCGGATTCTAATTTACCTTGTAATGTTCAAGCACAAAATTCAGATAAAACGATTAAGAGTAATGCGTGGAATGATAAAAAAATCACTGCGCATCATGCCATTATTCCAACAGAAAAATCACCTAATAATATTAATTTGAATTCGTTTGAAAAAAATATTTATTTATTAATTACGCGACAATATTTGGCGCAGTTTTATCCCGTTTATCGATACCAGCAAACTAAATTAGCGGTAAAAATTGCGAGTGGGTTATTCACAACTAGTGCTAAGGTTGAGCAGCAACAAGGGTGGAAGGTACTATTTCCTCGGCAAGATAAATCGTCTGAGCCCAAAGATACATTTCTGCCGGCATTAACAAAAGGGCAGGTGTTGCATTGTAAGCGAGGGGAATTAATTGAAAAGCAAACCTCTCCACCAGAGTCTTTTACCGATGCAACCTTGCTAGGCGCGATGACAGGTATTGCTCGTTTTGTTAGTGATGTGAATATTAAAAAAGTATTAAGAGATACCGACGGCTTAGGCACAGATGCTACTCGTGCTGGGATTATTGATTTACTTTTTAAGCGTGATTTTTTACAGCGACAAGGGAAGAAAATTATTGCGACTGATGTGGGCAAAGCACTTGTTAATGCGCTGCCTATTAAAGCAACCTTGCCAGATATGACAGCACAGTGGGAGTCAACATTAACGGCTATTTCAGAGAGAAATGCCAGCTATGTCAGTTTTATGGAGCCATTAATTAATACTATTACTGAGATGATTTCAGAGGCGAGCCAACAACCTTTTTCAAATTTACCTAAAGTGGCCTTTAAGCCAAAAAGAAAAGCTGGCGCTAAGCGAAAATTTACTAGAAAACCCGCAATGAAAAAAGTAGGGTGAGACTGTTATACCCGTTTCATTAATTAAGTGAACAATTTTATACGTAGAAAAAATTGCTTAATACAAGGTATTTGTTTAATAACTAGTTGTGCTAATTAACCTCAGATCGGGTTAAGCCCTAACCATAGCATTCTTCTCTACGTCACTAATATTAAGGGTGGCTTATTTTCTTTAAGGCAATAAGCCACTAAACCTGCCAGTAAATTCAACATAAAACTATTAGGGCTACGATGACGCGAATGCTCTATTTGAGATATATTCTTCAATTGATCATTTATCGT
>Ga0193951_1000635_pt1 | contig 15754 bp, 5 predicted proteins | sample BB_2_MG_FD_140370 | JGI IMG/M metagenome (GOLD analysis project Ga0193951, IMG submission 140370) | Microbial mat bacterial communities from the Broadkill River, Lewes, Delaware, United States - BB_2_MG | ecosystem: Environmental > Aquatic > Freshwater > River > Microbial mats | place: USA... | reverse complement strand
TTTTTTAATTCTTTATCTTTTCTTTTCTTCTCTTTCTTGTTTCTTACTTCTTTTTTGTTGAATGTTTCTTGAGATCTACCCATAATTAGTTTTTACGATTTTTATTGATTTATATCTTTTTTTTAAGGTGATAGTAATACTTACTTTTTGATTTAATAAAACACAAAAGTACGATTTCTTTTTTAATAAATGGGGTAACATTTCAAAATAGCCTTTTTAATTCTAAAAATTAGCTATAAATCAAGCTTTTGACAAAAATCACAGAACAACATGAATTAACACTATTATCAAAGCTTATTAAAAATATAGCCCACTGTAATTAAATGCTATAAAACATTATTCAAAATGAAATACCATTCATTTTGTTTTATTATAATTGCAAAAAAAAATAAGATAAAGGCTAGCCCCTTTTTTTTAAATTTAAAATGAATATTTAATTATTATAATTATGAAAATACCAATTTGGCAATATATGACATCAATGGTGGTGTATATTGTATTATTACTATTAGTAGTAGAATTAATGCGAAAAAAACCAAAATTTGCTCTTATATTTTGGTTATTATCACCTTTGACATTTCCATTATGGTCGTCACAGTTAGATGGTTGGTTTAGATGGGCAAAAACACTTTCGGTACTTTTGCCAACAGCTATAATTGTTGGCTTTGGAAGGGTTGCACAGTATAACAAATTAGAAGGCTGGTGGCGAGCATTCCGTAAAGATTGGGTTTTATGGTCTTTATATGGGGTTTTAGGATTAAATATACTTGAGGCTTCGATAAAAGATTTGGCCATGGGTAACTATTTTAACGGTATCTCTGGATTAATACTAATTGTCACTATACCACTATTTAAGAAAAATAAAAAAGGAAAACAAAAAGGGTGGGCTATATCGAAAGACAAACCAGGTGATTTATTGGCATACACCGATCCTATGTGGAACTTCTTATACACAACTTGGAATATTGCTTTTGTTTATGCCGAAAATCCTGGCTATGCAGCAAGTTCAATATGCATTCTATTGGCTGCAGAATTATACCCTATAATAAAAAAACGCCCAGAATTATATGTTACATCACGAGTATATACTCTAGCAATACATATCCTAATTCGTGCAACATATGATATTTTTACACCTATAATGGACTCATCGGTTTTTGCAAACAGCAATGCCGTATATATTTGGGGTGTTATAAATATTACTCTTCATATTCCTTACCTTTTCTGGTACTTCTATAAGAAGAGAAACAAAATAGAAGAAAACAAATTTGAAACTGCAACTATATGATAAAGTCACATTTTAAAAACATAATTGTTTTTGTAATAATTGTTTTGTTTTCGGTTAGTAAAGCCGATGGTAAATCTATATATTCTTTTAATGGAGGAATGTGGCAATCAATAGTAGATGGTCAGCCAGGTGAAGGAAGTCTGTTTTACATACTTGATTTTGACACAAATGGAACTTTATCAATAACTAAGCAAGGTGGTGGTTTCGATAATATTGTTGAAGTAAAAAGCTGGAAGCAAATAAAAAATACTATTGAAATAAATAGTAATCTAAATGATAAAATAACCGAGTTTAATGGAATAACACTTGAAATAATATCAGACAATACTATTAACTACACTAGTGGTTATTATAAAGGTATAATAAAACCAAGCAAACCATTTTTGGCTTGGGTCCACCTTTTTTTAATATTGGTTGTTTTAATTTTATTAAACGAACTTTTTAGACGAAGTAAATGGGCTACTATTATCTTTTATATTTTAATCCCAATAATATTAACCCCATTAGTATGGACACAGCACGAAGTTACATATTGGTTTAAGTGGGTAAAGTTATATTCAGTAGTTTTTGCTGTTGTATGGTTTTCGATAATTAGATATACTTCGGCAGGAAAGCACAATTGGGTGAAGCTTGTGGCTGCACTATTTTTGGCTGTAAATATTGTAGAAGCAGTTTCTCAAGATTTATCAATGGGATATCTTCCAAATATTTTAAATGGAATTGCAGGTATTTTAAATACTATCACATTGTTTTATGGTTGGAAGAAGATTGGACCAGATAATAGTAAGCAAAAAGATATGGTTTGGCCAGGTATGACTACGTTATGGATAATTGCTTACGATATTTGGAATATCGTATATGTGTATCTGAATTTCCCTGGTTCTACCTCAGTACAGATAATGGTTATTTTATCATGTACACTGCCTGCACTATTTATTAAAAAAGGAACATGGCTTCAGGCACGTGGGTTCACTTTAGCGGCTTGGTTTATGTATTATTTTACGTTTCCCAGATTTACCGAACAGCTAGAGGTTTTAGTTCCACGCAGCAATAATTTAATGATTACTGTTGCTGTAATTAGTATAGCTGCAAACCTTGCATATTTCTTTGTGTTTGTTAAGATGATAAGAAAGAAATAACATTTTTCATTAAGAAAACAGCCCAGTTCGTATTAATTGAATGAACTGGGCTGTTTTAGTTAGTTACTAAAATTATTAATAATATGATATTGTTCTCCTGATTCTGAGGTTCGTGATACTGTAATATTTTTATTTATCTCTAATGTTTTACCCGAAGCTATGTGTGTAACAACTAATTTTACAGTAACATCATTTGTCAGTGGATCAGTTGGATTAGGCCAACTTACAACAGTAACTTTATTAGTTGTTTCATCGGCAATTGTAAATGGGGAGCATGTAGGACATATAAAACTCCATAAAAAACTGTATCCTGCAACTGCTTCAGTTGTAAAACTATCAGCAAAATTTCCGCAATGTTTTGTATTATCTTCAGTAATTGTAAATTCAGGAAAAACTTCGAAAGCTCCAGAAATAGCACTAGTAACAGAACCACAAGTACCACTTATTTCACAATAATAATATAGAATACCTACTACAGTAGCTTGAGGTGTATAACTATTTGTTTGAGCACCATTAGCAACTCCTAACGATGTGCCACCTGTTGTTGAAGCACTAGTATTAATATACCACTGATATGTTATTCCAGCACCTATTGTAGAAACAGTTATTGGTAAAAAACTACCATTTAAAAACTGAATCTGTCCATCAGTTGATTGAGTACTTATTTGTGTAGCATTAACTGTCAATGTAGCTGAGTTACTATATGTAATTCCGCAAGCACCTGTTACCCTACACCTATATTGATTATTATTCAAACTAGCTTCAGGATTCGTAATAGTCAATGTATTAGTAGTAACGTTACTATATGGTGCAATATCACTAATATCAGTCCAATTACTTCCTCCGTCAGTAGATTCTTGCCATTGGTATCCTACTACAGACCCTATAGTTCCAATACTAATTGTTTCTACGTCAGCACCTGCACACATTGGTGGGGGGTTAACAGGTTGAGTAGAAATAATAACATTTTCTATTACAGTAAGTGTTTTTGCAGTTGCAGTAGAACCTTGACAGCCACCATAACTATAATTTACAGTTACAGTCTGATCACCTGAAGTCTGCCACTTTATTGTAATAGAGGAATCTGTTGAAGAACCTCCTGATACAATAATATAATCAGCACCTAAAGAACCTGTAGTAATATTCCATACATAGTTATATTTACCAGATTGTGTTGTGTAAGTAATTTCTGCCGATTGACATACTTGTGTAGCTACAGGTGCTGTAAATGTAGGTGTTGGATTATCAACTGTTACAGCTAGTGTTCTAGGTATACTAGGTCCACAAATATTACTGCTAGTAACAATTATATCTCCACTAGTTGTACCAGAAGAGGCTACTATACTATTTGTTCCATCACCTGAAGTAACACTCCAACTTGTTGGTAAAGACCATATATATGATGTTGCTAGAGGCTCTAAATCCACACTGTAAGACAAGTTTTCTATATTTTGACAAACAACACTTTCTCCCGATATTATACTAGGCTGAGGAGGTACACTAGTAAATACTCTTAAGAGCACCTCATCAGAAATTAATGGAGAACAAATATAAGCTGTGTGCGATAATAGAAGCCTATATTGATTTTTATCGAAGCTTCCATTAATATCAGTTAAATTAAGTATTGAACTTGTTTCACCAATAATATCATTCCACGTAACTCCATTATTGGTACTAACCTGCCATTGATAAGTACCTCCAACATTATAAGCTTCAACAATGAAGCTTGTTGATGAGGTAGTTTCTAGACAAATAGTAGAATTGACAGGCTGCGTATTAATAATAGGAACACCTTGCATAAAATCGTACACAGCATTACCATCAACATCGATAGGTGTTGTATATCCCCCCTGACCAGAAACTACTCCATTATCATTTATAATTACTGGCGAAACACCAAGTATTCCATCATTATCATCATCATTATAACCAGCCTCTTTAGCATCAAAACATAAGTCTCCATCGCTATCAAGATCAACTGGGTTTACCCAGCCATCACCATCAGTATCTACAATTATCAATGGTGTGCCCGACATTACTTCACCAGCCCCCTTACCCGAATCTATATTATCAACATTATCAGACAAACCATCGCCATCAGCATCAACAAATCCACTTATGGTTCCATCACCTGCATTAATAGCACTTCCTCCTGATTCAACAATATCATAAATACCGTCATTATCAGAATCTAAATCAAGCTGATCGGGTATTAAATCACCATCTGTATCACATATCGACCAGTATGTACACGATACATTATCTATTGCAAAGTCGTTACCACCAGCAATTAAATTTAAGTTTACAATTTCAAAAGTTGCTCTAGTTGAATTACCCGAATTCCATATTGTCTCAGCATTTGTCCACTCACAATTTGTTGATGTTGCATTAAATTGCGTTCCAATATTTTCGCCATTCACATTAAAAATCAACTGAGCAGGATTACTACTGGTAACCGAAGCTATTTGTACACGCAAAGTATAATCAGTATATGGCTCAACAGCTATTGCTCCCGAACTCCAAACAATTAAATCAGCATTAGGACTACCATTAACAACCATCATATTTCCATGACCTGTACAATTGCTAAAATTATTATGTACACTCGAGGCATCGGATTGAATAGAATACAAACCCTCTGGATACAGCGAATTATAGCCAGTTGCATAACCATATCCTGAAGAAAAACCTACATTACCTTCTTCAAAACCACTATTTGGAAAAAGCTCTTCTAGCGATTTATTACATGGAAGATTCTCAGTAAAATCTCGAACACCATCATTATCATCGTCGTAGTCATATAAATCAGCAACTCCATCACCATCGGTATCAACTAATAATTGTATGGTTTGAATTCCTCCGTAATATGCTACTCCAAATTTAGTTCCCGATGCATATGTAAGATCTGCAGTAGTAATTGCTTCCACTTGTAAAGTATGTGCAGGGATTGCTGTGGCAGCTATATCGACAGTAATCCAAAAATAGCCAACTAAACCACTATTAGTAGATTGATTTAAACCCGAAAAAGTATGATATCCTGGTCCTAAAGAGCCTGTAATAGTAGATATTTGCGTTGCTGTAACCAAACTATTTACAGTATTATACCATAACTTAAAACTAGATACATCGCTAGCAACATAAGAACCTGATGTTTGAAAACTAGCTGAATTTAAAATAACATTTATACCCGTAATAATAGTAGTGAATTTATATACTGCTTTGTTACGTGTATCTTGCGGTATACTTGTTGCCGAAACAGCAGGAAAATTTGATGTCAATAATATACCATTTGAAACACTTATTGTCTTTGTTCCTCCTGCAGATGCCGCGCCTGTTTTTATCCCAGCATCATAATTTAGATTACTTGTTGTAATAGCACTCACTGCAACTGTTCTTCCGCTTGTAGGAAAAGAAGCTATGTTTGCTGTAATCCAAAAATAATTTGTTGACCCTGCACTGCAAGTTAATGTTAAACCAGTAAATGTATGCGTGCCTGCTCCTGTTCCACTAATTATGTCGGAGCCTATTTGTGTTGCTGTAGAAAAGTTATCTGTTGTGCTATGCCATAGTCTTAGTCGGGTAACATCAAAATTTGTGCAAGTACCAGTTGTTGTAAAGCTAACTGAATTAAGATTAACATTAGCAACACTAACGGTGTTTACAAACCTGTATATTATATTATCACTAGTACCCTGATTAACAATCGATGCAGGTACTGCAGGATTGTCAGATGATAAAACTATGCGAGGGGTTCCCAACACTGTTTGTGTTCCTCCATTTGATGTATTACCAGATACTTCTGCCAATTCGTAATTTGAGGCGCTTAGTGTAATAGCCTCTACAAAAATACCTGCTCCTAAAGTAGCATTGGCACCTATGTTTGTAGTTATCCAAAAATAGCCTGTAGATCCATTTGCAGTTACCTGATTAAGTCCTGTAAAACTATGTGTTCCTACACCTAAAGTAGTTGTTATATTACTACCTATTTGCGAAGCTGTTAAAATATCGTTTGATGTGCTATACCACAACTGAAAATTATCTACGTCACTAGCAATATAACTACCCGAAGTGTTAAATGTAAGTGAATTAATTGTAGCACTTGAAACAGAAACTTCTGTTTGAAAACTAAAAATAGGATGAGAAACAGTTCCCTGATAAACATTAGAAGCTGTAATTTGGTTTGGACTCGACACAACCACTTTTGAAGGTAAACTAACAATAACTTTACCATTAGCTCCATTACCTCCAGTTAGGTTAATATTAGTTGTTTTATCTCCAGAACCGCCACCACCGCCACCAGGAGCTGTTGCATTACCACCATCTTGACCTGCATTACCACCATCGCCTCCTATTCCTCCTCCTATTGGAGCCGCTCCTGCGGTAATTGTTGAATATGGCGAAGGCCCATCGGTACCATTTGCATAAATACCAGCAGATGAACCTCCAGGACCACCTAATCCTGTTTTATGATCTCTTCCTCGACCACCATTACCACCATCAAATTTAATGGTACCAACACTATTAGCAGCATATCCGCCATTTCCACCAATACCGCCATTTCCGGTGCTAACCAAACCTCCATCACCACCTTCGGCCATAACTGTCGAAATAGAACCAAACCATGAGTCGCCACCATCGTTACCATTACCTCCCTGAACACCAATACCTGCTGCCCCAACAGTAACAATATATACATTACCAGGAATAACGCTAATAATTGATGAGCTATAAGCACCACCACCACCACCGCCACCACCATCGGTTGTGTTTAGGTTTCCTGCACCAGCACCACCAGCACCCCAACACTCTACCTTTATTGTAGTGACTCCTGTAGGTACAGTGTAGTAATAAGTACCACTATTAGAATATATAGTTTGCCCAAATATGCTATCAGTATAAAATAAGCTTACACAAACAAGAGATAACAACAGTACATTATTTCTTATTTTATGGGCAACACTATTAATAGAAATTATGGTTTTCAGGTGATTTAGAACTATTTTCATGCTTGATTGGTTTAAATTTAATCATACTCATACTATAAAAAATAAAAGAACATTTATCTGATGATAATTAGGATATTAGTGGCTCGTTCTACGCACAAACAGATTAAAATGTTTGTTTATTCAGGTAAATAAATTATTAGCGAATAACAGTGTGGTTAATAATATATGTTAAAGTTTTTTATTAGCTAATAACTTATTTCCTAATACCATATCTAACATTCATAATTTATAAACAGAACCAATATTCTCTTCTTATTTGCATTATAGTTCATTTGTGGTAAAAGTTCCATATTAGAGTAATTATTTATGCTATGATTTATGTTTAAAATATGTTGTAATCAATTTTATTTTCAAATAGATGGTTAAAAAAGTGGGTGTATAAAAACAAACACTTCTACTTTATTGTCGGGTTGACTAAGTATTAAGTTCTTTTTTGCTAAATAATTGTTAAACTACCTTTACAATATTTTTGCAAATGCTTTTACACACCCTCTATTAAGTTTATTATAATGTATTATTTACAGAACATCTTCGGCAACAACCTCTTGTTCGCCATTTTTTATTCGGTTAAGATGGTTCCTTACATTAGCATTATTGGTCTCAATAATATCTGATACTTTATTGAAGGTCTCGCTATAAACCTCAGGATTTACCTGATTCATTGTAAATAAGTAAGGCATTAACTTGTAGTTAACAATGTCTCTTACTTCAACACGAAGTTTTGATGCAGATGGACTATTTGCCCAGTTAACATTATTACCAGCGTTAATATCGTATGTCTCTTTCCAATCATTTTGAGCCAAACGTAATTCGTTAATGGCATTGCGCAAATTATTTAGGGCATCAACAGCCTCACTAACCGCTGGTTCATCTAGGTCAGCAAGCATTGCAACAGTATCGGCAGTTTGATCGCTATACGATTTATTTATCATAGACAAACCATAACGATTTAAAACTTCGCTAACAATTTCGGCATTTGCCTTTATTGTAGCATCGGTACTAAGCAAAAACACTTCAACAAGTAAAAAAACAACTCTAGTTTTATCGTCACGAATAGCATCCTTAGGCGATAAAATTGAGCTTATCTTTTTTTTATTAATTAAATCGGCAAGTAAATTATTCTTCTCTGTTAGCATAACTATTAATGTTGCCAGAAAAGCATCGTTAACCGTAATACCCTTACTAATGGCTAATAATATACTTTCCGCTACTGAAAACACATTACGAATGGTACTTCTACCTGCAATAAAATGTTGTTTTATCATACTCTTATAATTTTAATTGATTTTTACTTACTTGAATATAAACATGATAAAACAAACGAAAAAATATTTCACCATTTTTTTTTAAACGGTAAACAAATATTATCAGAAGAAAAATAACAGATAAAACATGCATAGCCTATACAAACCGTTGCTTTTAAAAGTTTATTACAGCCTTTTTTTATTTATGTTTTCATTGTTAAAGTCGTTGATCTTAATTTAAAATTTTTCAGACCTCATTCATTGTATTTAAAGCGACTTTTTAAAAAGTTTGAACAAGTACGATGCAACATCTTCAATTTTTTAAATTTTAAGTCATAAATAGGATCCTATTTGTGTTAACTTTTTGATTTATTGATGAAACAGACCTCTATATAGGGCAACATTTTAATTTTTAGCCTTAAATGGCCTCCTACTCGATCTGTTTTTTTGATTTTCTGGATTAAATAGCATCCTATTAGGACAATCTTTTTGTTTTTCTAGCCAAATAGCCTACAAATTGAGATAAGAAATTAAAAAGTTGGGGAAATTTAGTAGACAAAAACTATTTGCTTTAAAATAGCTGTTTTTCTCCTCTTTTCAAGAGGCAATATTTAAGCATACCACTTATATACTTTAAGCCATAATTTCATTCAATTCAATAGTAATATTGAATAATATTATTGAAGTATTTGCATTGAACAACTATATAAAATAAAAAACCGCCCTTGTGAGGCGGTTTATATTAGCTAAAATTATTTATAACGTGATATTCTTCTCCTGTTTCGGGGGTTCGGATTATTGTAACATCTTTTGTTACCTCAACTGATTTTCCCGATGTTTTATGTGTTACTACCAATTTTACAGTTACTGTAACTGTTGTTGGCGCTGTTGGATTGTTCCAAGTAACATCAACAGTATTTGTGGTATCGTCGGTAATAGTACAATTTGATATAGTCCATTTATAAGTATAGTCGGCATTATCTGTTGTAGTAAAACTGTCGCTATGGCCACCACAATGATGAGCACTATTTTCGGTTATAATTGGTTTAGGAAGAACAATAAAAGCCCCAGATATATTGCTTTTAATAGAACCACAAGCTCCACTTACTTCACAATAATAATAAAGTGTTCCAGCTACATTGGCTTGTGGAGTATAAGTATCAGATTGTGCACCATTGGCAATACCTAGCGATGTTCCTCCAATAATAGAGGCTGTTGTATTACTATACCACTGATAACTTAGTCCTGTACCATTAGCAGTAACCGAAATAGGAGTAAAACTACCACTAACAAACTGAGTTTGTCCATCAGTTGACTGAGAGCTAATATTAGTTGAATTAACTGTTAAAGTAGCGGCGTTACTATATATATCACCACAAGTTCCAATAACCATACATTTGTACTGAGCATTATTTAAACTAGCAGCAGGTTTTGTAATAGTCATTGTATTTGTTGTTACATTGCTATAAGGAGCAACATTACTAAGATCGGTCCATATAGAACCTCCATCGGTAGATACTTGCCACTGAAATGAGGTTACTGCACCCATAGTACTTATACTAATATTAGCGCTACCTGTACCTGCACAAACTGCAGCAGGGTTAACTGGCTGTGTTGACACAATTGCATTTGCAATTACATTAAGTGTTTTTGTACCAGCAACAGAACCTTGGCAACCTCCACTAGTATAATTTATAGTTACAGTACGATTACCAGTAGACTGCCATTTTATAACAATATAGTTATCGGTAGTAGCTCCGCCCGATACAATAGTATAATCGGCACCTAATGATCCAGTAGTTATATTCCATATATAATTTGATTTACCTGCTTGCGTTTCGTAACGAACATCGGCAGATTGACACACGCTAGCAAACGAAGGAGAAGTAATTGTAGGAATAGGATTAGCAACAGTTACCGCTAAGCTACGAGCCGAACCTGTACCACAAGTATTAGTGGCACTAACACGTATATTTCCACTATTACTACTAGAAGAGGCTACAATAGCATTTGTACCTATGCCAGACTCAGTAATCCAACCAGAGGGTAATGTCCAATTATATGAAGTAGCCTGAGTTATTAATGCCACACTATATGTCAATCCACTCACATTCTGACAAACAGGATTATCGCCAGTTATAACACTAGGTTGAGCCGGCACACTTGCAAAAGCTCTTAATATTGCAACATCAGAAACTAAAGGAGAACAAGCATAAGCAGGATGAAATAGTTGAACCCTATATCTATTTAAATCGAAACTAGCATTTACACCCAGTATGTTAAGTGTTGCATTAGTTGCTCCTGGAATATTATTCCATGTAGCACCATTATCGGAACTCACTTGCCACTGAAAAGTACCTCCAGCATTAGAAGCACCAACACTAAAAGTTGCACTGGATGTGGCACTAAGGCAAATACTAGAGTTAACAGGCTGAGTATTAATAATTGGTACTTGCTGCATAAAATCTAGAACTCCATTGTTATCAGCATCGGCAGGTGTTGTATATCCTCCCTGACCAGTAACAACTCCTTTATCATTAACACTTACAGCCGAAATACCAAGTATACCATCATCATCACCATCGTTAAAACCAGCCTCGGTAACATCAAAACATAAATCGCCATCACTATCAAGATCAACAGTGTTTGCCAAACCATCGCCATCTATATCTGCATTGGCCAAAGGAATACCCGACTGTAGTTCGCTAGCGCCTTTTCCAGAATCAACATTATCAACATTGTCAGACAAACCGTCACCATCAGTATCTGTAAAACCAAGAATAGTACCATTACCAGCGGTAATACCACCAGCTTCAACAATATCGTAAATACCGTCGTTATCAGAGTCTAAGTCAAGCTGATCAGGTATTCCATCTCCATCTGAATCACAAGTATTTCTATAGGTACAGGAGATATTATCGATGGCAAAGTCATTTCCACCTCCTACTAAATTCAAATTTACAACTTCAAAAGTAGCTCTATTTGAACTACCCGAATTCCATATAGCTTCTGCATTTTTCCATTCGCAATTAGTGGTTGTAGCATTAAATTGCGAACCAATATTTTCGCCATTAACGTTAAAAATCAGCTGTGCAGGATTGGCAGGATTAACCGAAGCAATCTGAACACGTAGAGTGTAATCGGTATATGGTGTAACAGCTATAGAACCAGAACTCCAAACAATAAGATCGGCATTTACACTACCGTTAACTACCATCATATTTCCATGACCAGCACTACAATTGGCAAAATTATCGTGAACAATATTAGCATTATCTACAATAGCATATCTACCCTCGGGCCACAAAGCTCTATAAGTATTATTTACAAATCCATATCCTGACGAAAAACCAGTATTGCCTGCTTCGAAACCACTATTTGGAAATAGCTCAATTAGCGAAGTATTACAAGGTAGATTTTCTGTTAAATCGGGAATTCCATCGTTATCATCGTCAAAATCGTATAGATCAGCCACGCCATCTCCATCGGTATCTACGATTTTTTGTATTGTTTGGATACCACCATAAAAGGCTGTCCCCGATTTAGCTATTGTAGCATTAGAATAAGTAATATTGTTAGTAGTTATTGCTTCTACTTTTAATGTTTTTGCAGGAGTTGCAGTAAGAGCTATATCGGCTGTAATCCAAAAATATCCAATATTTCCATTATTAGTAGTCTTATTTAATCCCGAAAAGGTATGAGTACCAACACCTAGAGTAGTATTGATTGTACTTAACAGTGTAGTAGAACCACCTATTAAACTGTTAACCTCGCTATACCATAGCTTAAAATTAGTGACATCACCAGCAGTATAATTACCAGATGTAGTAAAGCTAACTGAATTTATTGTTGCATTAATTCCAGTAATAATAGTCGAGAATTTGTACACCTCTTTCTTCTGAGTGCCCTGTGGTATGCTGGTTGCCGACACAGCAGGAAAATTAGAGGTAAGCATTATACCAGTTAATCTCTGGATTGTTTGTACTCCTCCAGCATTTGCTGTCCCCGATTTTAAACCAACTGTATAAGTTAAATTATTTGTTGTAATAGCACTTACTTGTATTGTACGACTATTAACAGGTGCAGAAGCTATATTTGCAGTTATCCAGAAATAATTTGTTGAGCCAGCACTGTTATTTAGTGATAAACCATTAAATGTATGCAAACCTGCTCCAGTACCACTAATTATATCGGAGCCTATTTGCGTTGCTGTAGAGAAGTTGTCGGTAGTACTATGCCAAAGTCTAAATCGTGTAATATCAAAATTAGTACAAGTACCTGTTGTTGTAAAGCTAACCGAATTAAGACTAGCGCTAGCAACACTAACAGTATTAACAAATCTGTATATAATATTATTGCTAGTACCCTGATTAACATTTGCTGCAGAAACAGCAGGATTTGCAGAAGATAACGCAATACGTGGCATACCACGAACTATTTGCTTACCTGCCGATGTTGTAGTACCCGAAACAGTGGCTAATTCATAATTTAAATCGCTAAGTGTAATTGCATCTACCGAAATTTCTGATCCAATGGTAGCATTAATATCAATATTAGATGTAATCCAAAAATAACCTGTAGTACCTTTTGTTGTTAACTGTGTAAGTCCTGCAAATGTATGAACACCAACGCCCAAAGCAGTTGTAATATTACTACCTATTTGCGAAGCCGTAGTAATATCGTTTGTTGAACTATACCATAACTGAAAATTATCTACATCGTTAGCTAAATAACTCCCCGAAGTAGTAAAAGAAATAGAGTTAATAATTGCATTTGAAGTAGTAACAGTAGTTTGAAAACTAAAAATAGCATGCTTTACTGTACCTTGATAAACATCAGCAGTAGCTATTTGATTTGGGCTCGACAAAGCAATCTGGGCAGGCAAAGTAATAATAACTTGCCCATTGGCACCATTACCTCCTACACGGTTACTTGATCCTCTGTCACCAGAACCGCCACCGCCACCACCAGGAGACGTTCCATTAGCTCCGTTTCGGCCTGAATTACCACCATTACCGCCTTTTCCTCCCCCTATTGGAGCAGGATTTGCCGTTAAAGTTGTCCATGTATTAGAAGCTGAAATACCATTTGAATTAATCCCTGCAGAAGAACCTCCTGGTCCTCCTCTACCTATACTACTATTTCTTCCTATTCCACCGTTACCACCGTTAAAATTAATTGTACCAATACTACTATTGGCAGAACCTCCGATACCTCCAGTACCTCCTGACCAAGTTGCAACAGAACCTCCAGCACCTCCTTTAGCCATCACTGAAGAGGCGGTATTGAACCAAGAATCACCACCATTAGAGCCATTTCCTATAGAACCAACACCTCCGGCTCCAACATGTACAGTGTATGTATTACCAGGAATAACAGTGATAATTGACGAGCTATAAGCTCCACCACCACCACCACCTGCGCCATCATTTCTAGAAGTATTTCCTCCACCAGCACCACCAGCTCCCCAGCATTCCAGTTTAATTTTAGTAACTCCAGCAGGAACGGTAAATGTATGATCACCACTTGTTGTATATGAAGTCTGCCCACAAACAGAACTAAAAGTTCCAAAAAAAACAAGTAATAAAATTAAAAATAGGTATAGCTTCCTCATAATCTCTCCTAGTAAGTGAATGAAAATCACATATTTTTTAAAATTTATAACAACAGGTATACCTATAAATGAGGTTTCCCATTAACATTATAAAAATAGTTATATCGTAGTTATACTTTTTCCAATAAATAGAACCACAAAGAAAGACAAATAAAAGGTCATTTCAAAGAAGTTACAGACACTTTGTAACAATGAACCAGTGAGAATAATAATTAGTAAGAAATCTGCTCCTATAAAAAAATTGTAACAATCTAAAGCTATAAAAAAAACCGCCCTTGTGAGGCGGTTTATATTAGTTAAAGTTATTTATTACGTGATATTGTTCTCCTGTTTCGGGGGTTCGTATTACAGTAACATCTTTTGTTACCTCTACTGTTTTTCCCGATACTTTATGTGTTACTACCAATTTTACAGTTACTGTAATTGTTGTTGGCGAAGTTGGATTGTTCCAAGTAACAACAACAGGATTTGTGGTGTCATCGGTAATAGTACAGTTTAATATAGTCCATTTATAAGTATAGTCGGCATTAGCTGTTGCTGTAAAACTATCGCTATGGCCACCACAATGATAAGTATTATCTTCGGTGATAACAGGAGTAAAAGGAGGTGTAAGTGTAAGCGAAATTTCATTTGTTAGTCTCATAGAACATCCATTCTCATTAGTTAATATTATGTAATATTTCCCATCGCGAGTTGGATTGTAATTAACATCAGTATCACCACCAGCACCTGAACTAGCAAGCTCTCCCACAAGAGAATTATCTGAATTGTCGTATACTTTAATATTTAAACCACCAGGTAATGCATTAATGGTAACCTTTGCCGTTGATCCACTTATTGGTGCGTTATCGTAAGTCAGTGTATAAGAATTCAAAGGAAGAGCAAAAACATCAACACTAATCTCACTAAATTCAGTATTTCCATCAACCGATTCAGTTACTCTTACTTTATTATTACTACCAATAGTATTCCATTTAATCTGAACTTCATTACCAGAATCGCTACCTTGAATAGCACCTCCCGCAGAGACTGTCCATTTAAAAGTATGACCAGTAGCATTAAATGTAGAATATGTCTTGGTGTCGCCAATACATGCTTTAATATCGCCACTAACATTAGGAGTAGGCATTTCAGACAAATTAACATTTAATCGATTAACAGTAGAACACCCTGAAGCAGCTGTTTCTGTAAGTTCAATATATGCATTTGTTGTTCCAAGTGGACCCCATTTTACAGTAGCCTGATTATTGTTTGTTGATGTAATATTTCCGCCACTAATAGTCCAACTATATGAATGGCCTGGAATTTCAGATACTCCAGAATGATATACTACATCTGCTTGGTTAAAGTTAACGTCAACTTGACCTTCAACCTTTGGTGTAGGAGTTTCTTTAACAGTAATTGTAACAGATTTATTAAAATCGCTCACACCATGACTACCTGTAGCATCCCAAACATCCGAC
>Ga0193951_1000631_pt1 | contig 15775 bp, 14 predicted proteins | sample BB_2_MG_FD_140370 | JGI IMG/M metagenome (GOLD analysis project Ga0193951, IMG submission 140370) | Microbial mat bacterial communities from the Broadkill River, Lewes, Delaware, United States - BB_2_MG | ecosystem: Environmental > Aquatic > Freshwater > River > Microbial mats | place: USA... | reverse complement strand
AGTACCTCCGTTACATTTTACTTGATATACATCTGTACATGCATATTGCATTTTAGATTGTAGTCCGTTAATTTTGTTGTAGTCGATTTTTGTTACTTCAACATCACCGTCAAAACTATAATTATTATGAGCTGTATTTAGAATTGGTTCGGATGTATAAGTATATTTTAAAATATAAGCACTAATGTTTTGAGAGGAGTCAATTTTAATGACTAAATTTTCAAAAGAAGTTTCTGTTTTTTCTTTTCTCCTAATGAACATTGTATATGAAGTTGATTTTTTATAATCTATTTGTTTAATTGAAGAAGAGTTAATAGTAAACTCATAGATATTTTCAGAGGTGTTTTTGGCATAAAGTGTCCCTTTACTAAGTGTCTGTTTTTTTGAGATAGTTTTTAGGTAAGCATTTTTAAATTTTTCAGTTTTAAAAAGTTCAGAAAACGAACTTTCACTTAACTTTAATTGATTGGGAGTGTTGTTCGTTTCAGGTTCAATAAATGTTGTTTCTTTTTCACAACTCCACAAAGAGATAAAAATTCCAAAGAGAAGTACTCCGAGTTTTAGATAGTTTTTCAGTCGTTGTTTTTTCATAGCATTAATTGTTTAAAGTTAATAAAAATGTTTTTGAGTTAGGTTAAAATTAACCACAACGGACTGGTATATGAAACGTTTGGCATTGCAAAGCGATTCCTTATCAAACCGTTACTATGTTTATTAAATGTACCGTCCTTAAAATTAGCACTTTCCGCCAAATGTTTTATATACAGTGTTGTGTTTTCGTGCTTTATTTTCTCAGTCAGTCCGTGCGTTAGGGCAGCCATACTCTTTGACAAGTTTTGGTCTGATCGCTGGCTTTTTTGAGCGACTTGGCAATGTGTATGGATGCGAAGGGCTAGCATTTGTATTTTTCTCTCATTTGTTTTGAAAATTCATGAATCTTACTGTATTTCATATTAAATTGATATTTTGTTTCAAGGCTATTTATGTCTTCTATAAAATCTCTCATTTTTTCATTGAACTGACTTTTATTTTCCGCTTCATACAGAACTGCAATAATGAGTACAGTTCTAATCAAGAGAATTTTTTCAAAAGCAGTGTTCCAGGAAATTGAAGCTTTCTTAAATGGAGTCATTATTTCAATACAACATTTTTTATAAACTTTTTGCAGACGATTAATAAAACCAGTTTTAATTTCATCATCAACAATTTGTAATGCCCACCCAGTTAAATCAACAATTCCACTATAATTAGTTGTACTTTCACATTCATCTAAAGCTTTATAAAATTCATTAGACCAAAAATTAAAAATATCTTTTGCTGTTATCTTTTTATTTTCTTCAAGTTTAAAAAATATTAACTCTGTGATTTTTTTCTCTATTAAAGGATAAGAAGAATGCAATAAGCTGTTAAAGAGATATTTTAATCTACTTTCTGTAAAATGTTCAATTAATAATTGAGAAATTAATGCAAATGTCTTTGATTCTAATGTTGAATTATCACAGTGCTTTTTAAACTTTATCTCAAATAGGGAAGATATAAATATGTCCAATATTTCATCAATTGTAAAATTATTGAACAGTAATTCCTTAGCGTCAGAACAACGAATATTATTATTTTTTGATAAGACTCGATTTATTAATGAAGAAGCTCCAATTGCCTTTATATAATTAGTCTTGCACTTTATAGCTTTTTCTAAGATTGTATTATCCTTGTACCAAAAGAAACATTTATATAAATCTGAAAAAACTTTGGAAGACAATTTAAGCAATGGTGAATCTGCTAAATCAACATTTCCTTTTTTGGAAAATTGTTGCTGAATAAATTTGACAAGTTTAATGTATTCGTCAAAGTTGGATTTCAATAGGAGGTTACACCCAAAGTAAACACCCCAATTCCCAGATGAATATATTTCACCTAAAGAGTTTTCAAATCTTAAACTTTCTTTAAGGATTTTATTAAAATCATCTGTGAATAAAAATCGAAAATCATATTCTCTAAATGCAGGCTTATTTAAAATCCCTAAAGGATATGCAACATCTAGTGAGGCTTCAAGATACTTTCTTAGTTTAGTTGTAAAATCAGAGTCAATTACTTTTTCAACTATTGGGGTAATTTCATCAGCATAACTAGTGTGAGCTAAAAAGTATCCAAAAGTTGACCAAAAAACTGAAAACCGCTCATTATTGATATATGAATCATTACACACAAAGCTTTTTATAACATCCTCCTTGATATATTTCTCAGAAGTAAATGTATCTTTTAGTTCTTGGTAAAGAACTTCATCAGCAATGATGTCATCTTTAGAAGAATCTGCTTTAGCTTTTTTTTTATCATACTGAAATAATGGAATTATCTTAGTATCTATCCCTGTTTGGGTCAGCTCAATTAATTCATTAACTGAATTATCTACTTTTAACAAAATATCCTCAGGTATTGGAGTGATTAGTAATGGATGCTTTTTTGTTGCTCCTTGAATTGAGTTGGATAGATGAAAACCTGTCTTCAAATAATTATCTTCAAAAATCAACAAATATCTATCATGTATCAAACTACTATCTCCACCTCCTGTGCTTCGTATATCATAAATGCTTAATTTCAGACTTCTAAATAAAGTAGGATTTGATTTTATAAATGATTTTAACCTTTTTGCTCTATTAGGCTCACTCGCTTCATTTACATCGTTATCCGTATCATCTAAGGAAGTAACTTGAGTACAAGTTAAAATAGAAAAATCTGTTCCTGCATTTGTAGTTCTAGCAAGAAATTCCAGCCCTAAAGTATCATAAAAAGGGTCTTGTATTACAACTTTCTGAGCTTTATCAGTAATCCTTTTAAACCATTCTAAGAAAGAAATTGCTCCATGTGAATTATCAGTAGAATCCCAACCTTTGGAGAAAAACTCTGCATTTGATTTTTCTGGTGACAATCTTTTTATAAATGAAGAAAAATTTCTATCTGATTTCACCCAAGGGTCAAGCTTATAGCCTCCAACAGTCATTGTATTATAGGATGCTTTAGATACCTTTTCTGCTTTTTCAACCAGCTTTTTCGTTTTTGAATTCGAATCCTTAATAATGTCTAACCAAGGAGATTTCACAGTTCCACTCATTCCAACAAGCCCCATGCTTGTAGAAAGTTCTCTTAGCAGTACTGCTGAATTTTTGTACCATATCTGGAAACTACCATTATCCTCTTTCCATATACTAATAGCAATTTTTCCAATGGGTTCACTGCTTTCAAACTCTACTGAAGCAATTGCATCAGCAGTATGAAATAAGTTTTTACTCTCGTCAAGAATGACTTGTTCTCCATTAAGAAGGAAACAATTAACAAATAAACTTTTATTACAAGTATGCTTATTGGGTTGAATAGTTACTTTTACTTTTTTACAACAAGTTTCTTTACCATAATCGATACTTACTTCTTCTTTAATACATTCATGCCATACATTATGTACTTCAAAAGCATCTGAACATTGCGTGTTTATAAATTCAATATTTCCAAATCTTGCGCTGCTAGATGTCTTAAAAGGTAAAGTTGTATCTCCTTGTAAGTAGTTTAGTAATTTTAATATAACCTGTTCAGATTGGTCATAATAATTTCCTGAATTATCCTTTAAAATCCTTTCTTTAATTAAGTTGTTTATTATCAAAGAGAATGATGGCACATTTTTATATGGACTAATTAGAACATTTTTTTCATAAGGGTTTCTCGATATTAATGCATTCGTTTCATTAAATATTATTGGTCTTATCACAATATCCGTAATCGGTAATTTAAAATCAAAGTTGATATTATCAGTGTTTAATTCCTCTTTTTTTGAAGCTTCTAAAAAACTATCTCCAAGCAACAAACTGTTCAATACCTTAATAATGATTTCAGCCGTGTTGAATATATTTAATTTATTGACCGAATATTCAATATCATCTGTTTTTAATATGCGTGAAAACTCACTACGACAAGTAACTTTATCAGAGACATCTTCTCTTGTAGTCAATATACACCAACCGTAAATTATTCTATAATCCTTTATTGATGTAGACAGGTTTTTTATTTCTAACACCCAAGTCTGAAAAAGTAATTTAGAGTCTGAATCTAATAGAGGAGACAATCTTTTATCTTTAATTATCTCATCAGTTAGTTTTAGTAGATTGTTTTCCTTAATACTCTTTTTCATTAACATTATCAATTGTGGGTTTGCAAAAATTTGGCTCTTTTGCAAGCTGAAGCATCAGCCTGTGGGTTGGGGCTTGCAAATGTGCCAAATGTGCGTTGGCTTTAGTTGCACTGTCGTTTCTTAGCATGAAACACAACTCGTTATATAAAAAATAAAAGTTTTGTTATCCCTAAAAAAGGCAGGGATACTACTATTTTTTTATGTTCTTAAAATAAATATGAAATTAGAATTAAAAAATCATAGCTATTTTTTCATTTGCAATTTTAATGAGCCTCTAAAATACGCGTTTTTTTATAAATACAATAGTAAATAGCAGGTGAATAAATTAACATAGATAAGCATAATCTAGTTGTATTTTTTTCTATTTTTAATTTATAAAGAAAAGTATTTATAAAAGAAAAATAAAACAGACAAACCAAAAATGAAAGCAGTAGAGCTTATACAGCCCAATACATTTAATAACGAGAGCCATTGGTACCCTAAAGCATTGAATGCTACGATTCACCCTATGGTAAACTTTTTTTTAAACTTAGATAAAGAACGAATTATAGCAAGGTATTGCCATTTACATCCTAAAGTAGATGCAGAAAAGCTACGAGAAATTTTATCGTATGAATGTAAGTACTTTTTATGGGGAGGAGCCGATTTAATTAATTCAACTTCGGCTGAAGGAGACAAAAATATGGTTATAATCGAGAATAACTCATGTCCGTCAGGTCAAAAGTCAATGCCTTTATTAGACGACAATAAAGAAGATGGAGCGTATCGTTTACTTATAGAACGAACTTTCAAGCCTATTTTAGAAAAGAAACGAAAACTTGTTAAAGATGGTAGGCTGGCAGTGTTTTATGATAAAAACTATATGGAAACATCAGGTTATGCAGCCGTTATAGCAGATGTTTTTAAAGAAGATGTTTTTCTTGTGCCTTATTATTCAGACAAAGATAACAATCATGTAAAAATAGAAAATGAAATCTTTTATCTAAAACAAGAAGATGAATGGGTTCCGTTACGAGGTATTTTTAGATATGTAACCCAAAAACCATGGAATAGGTTCCCTATTAATAGTAAAACAAAGATTTTAAATCCGATTATTACCTGTTTGGCTGGAGGAAGAAACAAAATGGTTGCTGCCAAAGCATATGATATTTACAATACAGAATTAGAAGAATATGGAATGAAAATAAACATTCCAGACACTATTTGGGATGTAAGCAAGAATGAAATACCGTTGTGGGTAAAAAAAATGGGAGGACAAGCAGTAGTAAAAATTCCATATAGTAATGCCGGACAAGGAGTTTATACGATTGTTAATGAACAAGAGTTAGAAGAATTCATGAAGTTAGAAATCGAATATGAACGTTTTATTGTACAAAGTTTAATAGGTAATTATAATTGGAGCTCAGTAAGTACAAAAGGCAAATATTACCATGTTGGTACAATGCCAAATGCTAAAGGAGAAACATTTGTATCAGACATTCGTATGATGATTAGTAGTACAAAAGATGGGATAAAACCATTATGTATGTATTCGAGAAGAGCGTTGTTACCTTTGGTGAATGACTTAGAAAGTAGTAAAGATTCTTGGCAAATGTTAGGAACAAACTTATCGGTTAAGTTAGGTGAAAATGAATGGACGTCAGATACCAATCGTTTGTTAATTATGGACAGAAGAGATTATAACAAGCTAGGTTTAGGAATAGATGATTTAATAGAAACTTTTATCCAAACAGTACTTTCTACCATTGCTATCGATAAAATGTGTATTAGCTTAATAAATTCAAATAAAAAGTTTAAAAAGAAACTATTTACTTCATTAAACAACGATAGTACGCTGTTAAACGAATTATACTAAATGTATGGGTATGGGACACCAAATTGAATATATTACTGAGTTTGATGTGAATCAAACACCTAAAAATTCTATCAAAAATTACTGGTTAAAAGTAACGTCTAACGCAATGGGAATTCCCACGTGTATTCCTATCATGGTTGCTAGAGGAAAAGAAGATGGTATTGTATTAGGACTTACAGCAGCAGTTCATGGAAATGAATTAAATGGAATATCAGTTATCCAGCGATTGTTTAAAGATTTAGATACAGAAAATCTAAAAGGAACAATTGTAGGAATTCCAGTAGTTAATGTGCCTTCATTTGTTCGAGGAACACGAGTTTTTAGTGATGGAGTTGATATTAACAGAATTATGCCAGGGAAAGATAATGGAAATACAAGTGAGGTATATGCCAATCGTTTTTTGAATTTGGTAGTAAAGAAGTTCGATTATTTATTGGACCTACATACAGCTAGTTTTGGTAGAGTGAATTCATTTTATATTAGAAGTGATATGAACAATAAAGTCACCGAAAAACTAGCCTTATTACAAGATGCTGAAATTATAGTACATACACCACCATCAGACGGTACTTTACGAGGAGCTGCAGAAGAATTAGGAATTCCGTCTATTACTATTGAAGTAGGTAATCCGCATAGTTTTCAAAAGAAAATTATTAAAAGTGGAGTAGCTGGAGTACACAATGTGTTGGCATATTTAGGAATTACCGATGATGAATATGAAACCTCGAAAAGAAATACAGTAGTTTGTAAAAAATCCTATTGGTTATATACACAAGAAGGAGGGTTACTTACAGTACATGTTGATTTACGAGATATTGTAGAAGAAGGAGATCATATTGCTACACTAAGAGATGTGTTTGGTAATAAAGTTAAAAAATACTATGCTCCAGAAAGAGGTATTGTTGTAGGAAAGAGTGTAAATCCTGTAAATCAATCGGGTGGACGTATTATTCACTTAGGAGTTATAAAATAACAAAAAAAGACTGTTTTAATAAAAGAACAGTCTTTTTATCTAGTAAGAAATTGAGTTGCCTTATTTTTTGGAGTTAATAAATTTTGATTTTCTAAACTTCAAGAAAAAGTATGTAAGAATGCTAAAAAAAGGAATAAACATGACACTATACTCTTTTATGCTTTCTAAAATATCACCCATATAAAATATTGATATTATTGTTATTATAAAAGGAATAAAGAAAAATGAAGTCAATGAATAAAAAGAACTTTCTCTTACTTTTTTGTTTAAATTTAAAAAGATAGGAGCAAGCCCTATTGTTAAAAACATAATAATTCCTATACCTATTCCATAAACTATTCCAGACATATCACAACGCATCCTGTTGTGAGTTAAAGGTCTCATTGATTGAATGATAAAAAGTAAAAAAGTTGTTGTAACACAACTAAAAACAAGAGTTAAGCTTAATATTTTTAATAGGTATTTTATCATAATTATTCATCTAATAGCAATTCTATTTCTCTATTCACAATTATGCTCATGTGTTTGTCGAACCCTCTTCCTTGACAAATAACTGTTGAGCTGTTTTCTAAAGGAGTGTTGCTATCGTCCTGACAAAAATCCATAACACTAACTTCACCTGTTTCTGGGTTTAATGTATTGTAGTCAAAACAATGAAACCATTCTATTTGCAGTCCTTCATCTCCGTAAGAAAACGTAATAATTTTATCTAGTTTGTTTTTTGTTTCTTTAGAGAAAGCTTTGTCAGAGTCTATTCCCCAATAAGCTAAGCTATCACTTAATACACTATAATCAGAAAATAACATTCTGTTAAAATCATTAAGCTTTCCAAATTTAATAAAGCCATGTTTTAGCACAAATTCCTTATAAGAAGGAGGAAACTGAATTCCTAAATTTTCTTCATAACCAATTAAGTCTTTTTCAGAAACCGTTTGTGTACGGTATGGTTTATGAAGAATATCTAACTCCTCTATAATTTCTTCGTCAAGATCTTTATTTTCTTTTAAAAGAGTAATTACCTTGTTTAAACGATTAATGGCCTGTTCGGCAGTTTCGTTTTCAGGAGCTGTTTTCAATTTTTTTAATTCAGAAGCATTATCTCCTTGTATAGATAGTAGTCTTCCTGTTTTATCATAAAAATCATAAGCTTTAGGGGAGCTTCCAACTATTCTTTCCGCTTTCCAAGCGTTTTTAAAGCTGTTTTCAGGAAAATACTCCATCGTATCTCCTGCTGATGCATAATAAGTAGATAATTCTTTTCCTTCTTTATTATAAGAAAGTTCTAGAGAGGGCTCGCCATTAGCATGGAACCTTTTAACACTCATAAGGTTTCCGTTATCATTAAAAAAAGCGTGGCAGCATAAGTAGCCTTCTTGTGCTTCCCACCATTTCCATTCACCAACTTTATCGCCATCTTTGTTTCTTTTTCCTAATTCCCATTCGTAATCATCTTCATTCCATTTTGCTTCTTTGGATACTGTATTTGGTCTTTTCATTTTCTTTTTAATAATATAATTGAATACGTTTTTTTACTTAAACACGATATTAAATTATAAGTCTTTTACATATACATTTAAATGATTACTAAATTCACCTACCTGCTTGGTATAATTGGGAGTTATCAAATTTCTGTAATTATCATAAGGCATATTATGGCCTGAGAATTTATTGATATAATACTTTAACTCTACTAGTTTTAGCTTTTTAAAATAATCTGGAACAGGGTTTTCAAACCTACAATGGTCAATAGATAAACGGCTTAGGTTAGGTAAATCTGCAATCCATAAAGGCAAGTTTTCAAAAGAGTTTGCACCAAGCGAAAGCGTTTCTAAGGTAGTCATGTTTTTTATATAGTCAGGGAATTCATCTACATCATGCTCCATTAAAAACTCTGTAAGGTTTAATGTTGTAATTTCTTTTGGAATAGTCTTAATGCTGTTTGCCCCTGAAAAATTCAACTTTTTTAACCTTGTAAATTGTGGTAGGGCTGCATAAGCTTCGGACGTAAACTCATAACACATGCGCATATAGAGTCGGTCTAGTTTTGGGGCTTTCAAATTTTGAAGCCCTTCGAATGATGTACTTACCAGAAATAAATTTTCTAGTTTAGGTAAATCTACCTTAGGGAAAGTATGTAGTGCATTGTACCCATTGATAAAAAGTAAATTTAAGTTTGGCATATTGGTTAACAATGCCTTTAGGTTAGCCCCTTTATAATTTGTTAGTCTTAAAACCTTGAGCTGTGTGGCAGGATGGCTTTGCAGTTCAGTTTTGTCTTCGTTTTTATTATCTATCGATAAACGTTCTAATTGCGTACAGTGCTTAAATATCGATTCAAAAGAACCTGTAGGACAAGTAGTGTATAAGGTTTTTAAAACCGCAGGTTTTTGTAAATATTGGGTTAAGTCTTCAGGTGTATAACCTTCTTCTAGTTTTGGATAAAAAGAAAGGAAAGGAGTTGTTATTTTACTAAATAAAGCTTTAGGGTTTTCCATGGTTACCCCTTCTAATCTTATCGAATCGGAATATATACTGTTTTTACCCGCTTGTATTCCTTTTATAAATGCAAGGTTTAATTCTTCTATGTCTTGTGGTAAATGATCTGTATTTAAAACAAAATTATCACTTCGTTCTATACTGACCTTTTTAAGGTTTTGAAGTGTGCTTAAGTTAGGAAGCTCCGCTAAACCTATATTGTTAAAATGCAATTCTTTTAACTGTTTGCAAGCTGCTAAATTTCCCCATAAAACATCGCTGTTATTAAGCGAAATCGCCGATATTTTTTCCAGGTTTTTTAGCTGTTCTATTCCTGCTTTTATATTTTCAAAATCCCTAAAATTACCTAAACTTAAACTCTTAAGGTTAGAAAAGTATTTGGCATGGCTTAGTACGAAATTTAACATACGTGCATCTCTAATACTTAATGTGGTGTTTTGGAAATGGGTTTGTGTCGAAATTATTTCTACCGTATCATCTAAAGATAACGAACTTATACTTGGAGCAAATATAATTGTATCTTTTATTTGCTTTATAAACGGAACTTCCTGAAGCCTGATATAGGTTAATTTTTCAAGCTCACTTAGTTCATCTGGAATAGTTTCTAAAAGCGGACAATTATAAACTTCTAAGCGTTCAAGGTTTTTTAATTGAGTAATGGCCTGCGGTAACGCCTTAAGTTTAGGTAAACGATAAAACCCTATTTTTTTTAATGATGTTGGCAGTTGAAGTTCTGTGAAGTTTTCAATATTTATTTTATAGAAAGTTAAACTCTCTAATTGCTTAAGTGCTGATAAATTAAAAGGCATTTTCAAGGGGGGTTCCGCCTTAGAACTAACCATAATATCGAACTCTTTTAGAGCTGATAACTTTACAATACTCGCAGGAATTTCTTGTAACCCCTCACAATCAATGTCAAGTTCTTCTAAGTGTACTAAATTCCCTATGGTCCCTGGCAAAAGGGAATAATTTCCTTCTATTTCAAGATTTGTTAGCGATGCTATTTCTCCAATTTCAGCAGGAATACCGTTGGTAAAACCCTCATAAATATGCAAGTGAGTTATGCCTTTAAACTGGGCAATAATCGAAAGGTTTTTGTTTAGTTTTTTAAAAACTTCCTCGTCACTTAAACGGATTTCAATAAAATCAAATAACTTATACGCTTCTCCAACAGGAAAGTAAGGGTCTTTACTAGCATAGGTAATTAATGAACTTAATATTTTAGTTCTATTACCATCTTGCTCAGGCAGTTTGTTTCTGGTTTTAAAAGCTTGGTTTATAGCTTGGGTACCAAATTGCTGTAGCAATTCGGTTACTTCAGAAATTACGGCTCCATCTCTGCTGATTTTACCAATAATAAATAAGGCATATAAATCATCAGAAGTATATTGTTGTTGGAGTTTTAAACGCTTAAATTCGGTATCAATATTGTGGATATCCAGAGTCATAGAAATAAATAAAAGTTTAGGATTCAGATTTAGTAATTAGCTCCATTTTTTTTAGCACAACAGGCACAAACAAAGCAAACTTTGCGTTAAACTCCTTCTGACTTTGCACTGTATTCATATTGTTTACCATAGTTGTCCAAGTATGGTATAAAGCATCTTCGGCATTGTTAATACTTTGGGGTAAAAAAATCATATTATTTTTTTAAATATTATCTGGGAATAAATAACAAAATTAGACAATAATAGGGGATGAAAAACCCCTGTTTTCAGCCATTTTTTATTCCCCGATTTTAGTTAGTAAAATGTATAAAGAGAGTAAACTTTATAAGAGTTGAAGAATAAGTACACTCAAAATTTATGTTATTGAAAAGGAAGTTGGTTTATTACTCTATAGTGTCTTCGTTTATAAAACTATAACCATCATCCATTAATTTTTTTAAGAAATCGTCAAAACTATCAGCGATTACTTTTAATTCGTCCGGATCGTGTAAAAACCGTACTATTTGTCCTTTTTTTCCTGTTGAAGAAGGGCTGAAATCTATAAATAACTGAGAGGTTCCACCATTATTCATACAGTCTGAAAAATGAAGCCATTTAGTATTGGCATCAGCTTTATTTATGATTTTATCATCAATTTCAACACCTTCGTATGCTCTTTCAATATACTCAGAGTAGTGGCGGACTACATTTTTGTTTTGTATTATTTCTTCAGAGGATAATAGGTAATAAGGGTATTCGGAAACATCAGAACCTAAAACAAAAAATGAAATTGTTTCATCAGCATATTTTCTCCAATAGGTTCCATCTACATATTTCAGAAAGTCTATTAATGTTTTTGGTGTATCTGGAAAAATTTGCGTTAATTCATCAATATGATCTTTTTTAGCTCCTTGTATATTTTTTTCAAAATATTCCCAGCTTTCTTTTCCGTTGTGCTTTAAATAAGCATTTTTAAGTCCTTCTAAGTACTTTTTTAATGTTCTGCTCATAGATTTTTTTTAGAGTTTTTGTTTTGATAGTTGTTATAACTTTTCATCAAATTTTAGTTTTTTATTCTTCATAGCATCTTGCCAACCATGCGGAAAAATTCCATGACTATTTTCATTTATACTATGGATAATATTTGTCACGCTATGTTGTATTTCTTTAGGTAATTGATAGAATACTTTATCAACTTGAGTATTTCTTTCATAATCAAGAGTACCATTTTGATGTCTAATAGCTCTTTTTTTGCCGTGGTGATATACTAAAATTTTTATTCGGCCATCACCTTTTCCATTCATTCCAAGTGTTCCGTATACTATTATGGGCTCAATAAGTCCGTCATTGTCAAAATCTTTTAGTTTTAGATATTTAGTCCAAAAATAAATGGCGTGTTCTTTAGGTACTTCGTTATCTTCTGGAAGTATAAAATCATTTAATTTCCATTTTGTACTAAACAGACCGTTTTTATAGGAAAAGCAATATGCTTTTATAGCATCGGAACATTTTTTACTTCCTTTACAGTTAAGGTTGTTTTCTATCATAACTATAAAGTGTTTTCCTTCTCTGTCATTATACTCGTAAGTCTTATAAATAGGATCCTCAATTTCTAGTTTCGTTTTTACACTATTGGTAAAAATTGAGTGGATTTCTTTCTTGGTCAATAATTTACTTGAAGTAATTGAGCTTTGACTAAAGCCTATATTTGTTAGGTAAAGTACGAAAATTAGAGATAAAAGAGATTTCATTTTTTTCTTTATATATGGTAAGGGAATAGAGCAACTTTTTTGGGTTTATAAGTAGGAATAGTATTTAAAAATTCATAGAAAAACCAATTCCTTTTTCGTTAGCTATTAGTTTAAATTCAGGGTTAAATTCATAGGAAGATGTAGAATTTAGAGATGAATTATATAGTTCAATAGCTTTTTTTGTTTTTTTATTAGCGCTTGAAGAAATTGGAATAGCAACTATTATAAGTCCCGCACCAATTCCAGCTAAAGTCCAATTAGCGTCTCCACCACCTAAAGACTGTCCGAGGGGAACACCAATTAAAACTCCTCCTGCACCTCCTAAAACAGTAGCTATTGTATTATTTGTTTGAGCTTTTTTAATTAAGCTTGAAGCGTTGATATCTGATTTCATAGTATTTACTAAATCTCTCATTGTCATTCTATTTCCGTTTTGGGTGTATTTATACCCTCCAAATACTTTTTCTACTTCGATTTTTTGAGCGTTACTAATAGTTATAGTTGCGATAGCAAAAATTAGTGATAAGATTATTTTCTTCATTGTTTTTAATTTTTGTGATTATTTAATCGTTTATTAAACCAATCGATTACCAAATTATTTAATTCACTTTTATATTCAGTAAAAAAGTGATCAGTTTCATATTTTTTTAATTCAAACTCATAATTTATTTCAGAAAGCTTTTGCGCTATTTTGTCTGCTTGTTTAGAATTCACTCTTTTGTCTTTAGTCCCACATAGAATTAGGAGACTACTACTTTTGCTTAATTCATCAGACCAATAAATTACAGAGCGTTTTTTCAATTCATCATCCTTGTTTTTCCAATAATTAGGAACGCATTCGGAAATAACTTTTGTTTCCATTTCTGGGCGGTCATATATTATTTTAAAAAGATCCGTTGGTCCGTTACCAACAATAGCTGTTTTTATCTTATCTGATTTTTGAAGGGCTAAATAGGTCATCATTCCACCTCTCGACCAACCAAACATACCTATAGAATTTGAATCAGCTTTTTTTATTTCTTTTACAGTTTCAGTTAAATTCAACACGTCATTAATTTCTGTTCCTCCAAATTCGTCTTTTTCTCGATAGTTACTTCCAATTATTACATAGCCTTGTTCCGCTAATTTAGAAGTATACATAATCATTGTAGCAACGGTTAATTGATTAAAGTCTCTATTTCCTCCACGGTTAAAAATCACAACAGGATATTTTCCTTCTTTTTTTGGTTCTATAACAATTCCATTAACTTTTAGTCCATCACTTTCATAAGTAATAAAATAGAAATCTAAGTTTTTTAAATACTCAAAATTTGATTTCAATTCATTTTTTTGAGAAACTTTATTCCAGATAGGTGTTTCGGAAATATTAATTAGCTTCTTTATAAGTAATTTTCCGTTTTGAGCAAACCCCAAATTTGTTACAAGTAGGAAAAGTATTACAGTTAGAAGTTTAGCCATTGGTTGAGGTACGGTTAACTAATTAAGTAAGTTTTTATTAGTGATGATTTATTGCAATTTTGAAGCTAAAAATACAAAAAAAACTCGCCAATTGGCGAGTTTCATGTTTTTAAAGAAGTTCAACAAAAGTTACTTCATTTCAGCAATAAACTCTTTGTTCATTTTCACGTAATCAGCGTTTCCAACTTTTTCAGCACCTGCTAATGAAGCTTTAGCCGCTTTAATAGCACCTTTCTTATCACCAGCTTTAGCTAAGATTAACGATTGTTGACGTAAGTACCAAAAACGAGGTTGGTCTTTAGTCATATCTACCGCTTTGTTAATCCATTCTTTAGCTTTATTAATGTCTTTTCCTTCTTGTAAATAGTAAACAGCAGAAGAAAAATAATCGTTAGCAGAAGGACCTCCCATTACTTGTGCAATACTTTCTTCAACAGCTTTGTCTGTTGGAGTATTGAATTTTACACCAACGTAAGCATTTTCCCATAAGATACCTAACACAGCAGAATCGTTTGTTAAATCGTCAATAGACATTGTAAACGTTTCAATTTTCATTGGCATAGCCTCAACCTTAGCAGAAGTAGATACTACTACTTTTGCGTCGTCCCATTTTTTAGGAGTTCCCCAGTTATTAGCATCTGAGTAAAAGATTACTTCCCAAGCATTTTTTCCTGGCTTTGTGTATACAGCATAAGTTCCTTTTTTCAATGTTTTTCCGTCGATAGTAACGTCGTCGCTAAAGGTAACTTTGGTGTTTTGATTTGCTCCAGTTCTCCATAATTTACCGTAAGGAACTAAATTACCAAAAATGGCTCTTCCTTTCATACTAGGTCTAGAATACTCAACAGTAACATCGGTTAAACCTACTTTTTGCTCTATTTTAGAAGCAGGACTCGGAGCAGGTGTTTTTAACTGGGCAGTAATGTTTGTTGATAAAGCAATAACAAACAAACTCAAAAGTATTTTTTTCATATTAATAGATTTGTTTTTAATTAGTTTTGTTAAAATTACAAGGAATTCTTCGGATTAATGTTAACAAAAACTTAAAATACGATAGATTTGTTTTAATAGATATTTGCAATCATGAAAAAATATATTTCTGAATTTATAGGAACTTTTGCCCTTATTTTCTGCGGAACAGGGGCGATGACTGTTAATGAGGTTACTAACGGAGCAGATTTAACGCATACGGGAGTAGCAATTACTTGGGGTTTGATAGTTATGGCGATGATTTATGCTTTTGGAGAAACTTCAGGAGCACATTTTAACCCTGCAGTAACAATTGCTTTTGCCTATGCAAAAAAGTTTTCATGGAAAGAGGTGCCTAAATATATAATAGCTCAATTAGTAGGAGCTATATTGGCAAGTGTAATGCTCTGGATTTTATTTCCAACGAGTGAGTTCTATGGAGCCACAATCCCATCTATAGATCCGTGGCGAGCCTTTATTTTAGAGTTGTTATTAACTTTCTTTTTAATGCTAACGATAATAAATGTATCTACAGGAAGTAAAGAGGTAGGAGTAATGGCAGGTATTGCTATTGGTGGAGTAGTTTTATTGGAAGCTATGTTTGCAGGTCCTATAACAAAAGCTTCTATGAATCCTGCTCGCTCTATAGCACCCGCATTAGTTTCTGGT
>Ga0193951_1000630_pt1 | contig 15779 bp, 13 predicted proteins | sample BB_2_MG_FD_140370 | JGI IMG/M metagenome (GOLD analysis project Ga0193951, IMG submission 140370) | Microbial mat bacterial communities from the Broadkill River, Lewes, Delaware, United States - BB_2_MG | ecosystem: Environmental > Aquatic > Freshwater > River > Microbial mats | place: USA... | reverse complement strand
CGGCAGCAATAGGAGTTTGGTTATGGTAAGTGTCGTCGCATCAGTAGGCCGTAATGGCGTACATGATTTTATTCTTCTAAGAGCTAGTGCAATTATTCTTGTGCTATACACCTTACTTATTGCTGGATTTTTTATAGTAACACCAACTGTTACTTATGATTTATGGCAAGGGTTTTTTGCTTGTATGAGTGTAAAAGTTGCAACAATGTTAGCGCTACTCGCGTTACTTGTGCACGCTAAAATTGGTGTTTGGCAAGTATTGTCAGATTACATCAAGCCAGCATTTTTGCGTGGTGCACTGCAATTTTTCTTTTCAGTTTTGTTATTAGCCTACGTAGTGTTTGGCTTTTCAATTGTGTGGGGTGTGTAAGTGAGCGTTCCAATTCGTGAATTTGACGCCATTGTTATTGGCGCAGGCGGCGCAGGTATGCGCGCTGCATTAGCAATTTCAGAGTCAGGCAAATCTTGTGCCTTGATTTCTAAAGTATTTCCAACTCGTTCTCATACAGTATCTGCTCAAGGTGGTATTACCGTTGCTTTAGGTAATGCTCATGAAGATCACTGGGAACAACATATGTACGATACAGTTAAGGGCTCTGATTATATCGGTGACCAAGACGCAATCGAATATATGTGTAAAACTGGCCCTGAGTCAGTTATCGAATTAGAGAAAATGGGTTTACCTTTTTCTCGTACGGAAGAAGGTAAAGTTTACCAACGTCCTTTTGGTGGCCAATCTAAAAACTTTGGTGGTGAGCAAGCCGCTCGTACAGCAGCAGCAGCTGACCGTACAGGTCATGCTTTATTACATTGTTTGTACCAACAAAATGTTAAAAACAAAACTAATGTTTACTCAGAGTGGTATGCATTAGATTTAGTTAAAAACAGTGATGGTGCAGTTGTTGGTACTACCGCAATTTGTATTGAAACTGGTGAAGTAGTTTACTTCAAAGCACGCGCAACTGTATTAGCTACAGGTGGCGCAGGTCGTATTTTTGCTTCAACGACTAATGCTCACATCAATACTGGTGACGGTGTTGGTATGTCACTTCGTGCTGGCATTCAAATGCAAGATATGGAAATGTGGCAGTTCCACCCAACGGGTATCGCTGGCGCAGGTGTATTAGTTACTGAAGGTTGTCGTGGTGAAGGTGGTTATCTACTTAACAAAGACGGCGAGCGCTTTATGGAGCGTTATGCTCCAAATGCTAAAGATTTAGCTGGTCGTGATGTTGTTGCTCGTTCAATGATGACCGAGATCCGTGAAGGTCGTGGTTGTGATCACCCTCAATATGGTCCTCATATCAAGCTTAAACTTGATCATCTTGGTCGTGAAACGTTATACAAACGTTTACCAGGTGTTTGTGACTTATCTAAGACTTTTGCTCATATTGATCCAGCTGAAGAGCCAATTCCAGTTATCCCTACATGTCACTATCAAATGGGTGGTGTACCGTGTAATGTTAATGGTCAGGCACTTAATATTGGTCCTGATGGCAAAGAAACCATTGTTGAAGGTTTATTTGCTGTAGGTGAAATCGCTTGTGTATCTGTACATGGCGCTAACCGTTTAGGCGGTAACTCACTACTTGATTTAGTTGTATTTGGTCGTGCTGCAGGTAACTTCTTAGGCACTTACTTAAACGATAGTCAAATTGGTAAAGAAGCCTCTGAATCTGATTTAGAAGCATCATTAGCACGTTCGAAACGTTGGGAATCTTCAACAACAGGTGAAGATCCGGTACAGATTCGTAAAGATTTACAACAGTGTATGCAAATGAACTTCTCAGTATTCCGTGAAGGTCAAGCAATGGCTGAAGGTATGAAAGAATTAACTGAAATTCGTGAACGTCTTCAAAATGCTAAGTTAGACGATAAGTCATCAGAATTTAACACTCAACGTATTGAATGTTTAGAATTAGATAACTTAATGGAAACTGCGTATTGTTCAGCTAAAGCAGCTAACTTCCGTACTGAATCTCGTGGCGCACATGCAAGACAAGATTTTACAGAACGTGATGATGAAAATTGGTTATGCCATTCTATTTTCACGCCTGAAACTGGTGCTATGTCTAAGCGTGATGTTAATATGAAACCTGTTCACCGCGAAGCTTTCCCACCGAAAGCACGTGTTTACTAAGGAGTAATTGGTATGAAACAGTTATTTTCGATTTACCGTTATAATCCTGATGTAGATGCTCAGCCATACATGAAAGAGTATGAGTTAGAAATTCCTGACGGCTCTGATTTAATGGTACTTGATGCACTTATTCTGTTAAAAGAAAAAGATACAAGCTTATCATTCCGTCGTTCATGTCGTGAAGGTGTTTGTGGTTCAGATGGTTTAAACATGAATGGTAAAAATGGCTTAGCTTGTATTACGCCATTATCAGAGTTAAAGTCTAGTAAAATTATTTTACGTCCTTTACCTGGTTTACCGGTAGTACGTGATTTAATTATTGATATGAGCCAGTTTTACGCGCAATATGAAAAGATTAAACCGTATTTAATTAACGATGCTCAACAACCAGCGCGTGAAAATATACAAACTATTGAAGAACGTGATAAATTAGATGGTCTTTATGAGTGTATTTTATGTGCTTGTTGTTCTACATCTTGTCCGTCTTTCTGGTGGAATCCTGATAAGTTTATCGGACCTGCTGGCTTATTACATGCTTATCGCTTTTTAATTGATAGCCGTGATACTGCTACAGAAGAACGTTTAGATGGTTTACAAGATGCATATAGTGTATTCCGTTGTCATGGCATAATGAACTGTGTTGATGTTTGTCCAAAAGGATTAAACCCAACTAAAGCCATTGGCCATATTAAATCTATGCTATTAAGTCGTGCTGTTTAACTGCTTAAATTAACGTATAGTGGTAATAGTTAGCTTTAACGTTAACTATTACCCGTTATAAAGTTTTTTATGTATTTTCTTGAATAAATACGTAATATTACAATTTAACCGTAATCGTATTTTATAACGCGATTATTTATTTTTTGCTTTACCCCAGCAAGGAAAAGGCAATGCCAGAAGGTGTAATGAAGGCTTGGCTAGAGTCTTCCCACTTAAACGGTGGCAACATCGTTTATATTGAAGAATTGTACGAATCATACCTAGATAACTCTGCCTCTGTATCTGCAGAATGGCGAGAAATCTTTTCAGAACTTCCTAAAGTTGAAGGTAGTGATGTGGAATATCGCCACAGCGCTATACGCGAAGAGTTTAAAGTTTTAGCTAAACAACAAAAAAAACAAGTTGTTACGAGTGGCGGCGACGCTAAGCAAGTTAAAGTTTTACAACTTATCAATGCTTTTAGAGTTCGTGGTCATCAAAACGCCAATCTAGATCCATTAGGATTATGGCAACGTGATAAAGTCCGTGATTTACAGCTTTCTCATCATGACCTATCAGAAAATGATTTCGACAAAGAATATAATGTCGGCTCATTAGATGTTGGTCAAGACTCAATGAAGTTAGGTGAGTTATACAAAGTGCTGAAAAAAACCTATTGTGGTTCAGTTGGCGCAGAGTATATGCACATTACTTCAACAGATGAAAAACGTTGGTTACAAAATCGTTTAGAATCTGTACAGTCTGTACCGAAGTTATCGGTTGATGAAAAAACTGAAATTCTAAAAGGCTTGATTGCAGCTGATGGCTTAGAAAAATATCTAGGTGCTAAATTTCCAGGTGCTAAACGCTTTTCTCTAGAAGGCGGTGATGCACTTGTTCCTATGTTGAAGGAACTTATTACTCGTGCTGGCGCTGCTGGTACGAAAGAAGTAATAATGGGTATGGCTCATCGTGGCCGTTTAAATGTTTTAGTTAACGTTATGGGCAAAAACCCATCAAAATTATTTGATGAGTTTGGCGGAAAGCACGACGGAATATTAGGCTCAGGTGATGTTAAGTATCATCAAGGCTATTCTTCTGATTTTGTTACCCCTGGTGGTAATGTGCATTTAGCGTTAGCGTTTAACCCTTCTCATCTTGAAATTGTAAACCCTGTTGTTATTGGTAGCGTAAGAGCACGTTTAGATAGACGTGGCGGCAACCAAGGTGACTTAGTTTTACCTATTACCATTCATGGTGATTCTGCTATTGCAGGTCAAGGTGTTGTACAAGAAACCTTTAATATGTCGCAAGCGCGTGCATTTAAAGTAGGTGGTACTGTACGTATTGTAGTTAATAACCAAGTAGGTTTTACTACTTCAAAAGAACAAGATACTCGTTCAGGTGAATACTGTACAGAAATTGCTAAAATGGTTCAGGCACCAATTCTTCATGTTAATGGTGATGATCCAGAAGCGGTAATTTTAGCAACACAAATAGCACTAGATTACCGTAATGAATTTAAACGTGATGTTGTTATCGATTTAGTTTGTTACCGTCGTCATGGTCATAATGAAGCTGATGAGCCAAGTGCTACACAGCCATTAATGTATAAGATTGTTAAAAAGCATGCCACGCCACGTCAATTATATGCAGATAAATTGATCGCTGAAGGTAGCTTAAACAAAAATAAAATTGATGAGTTAACGTCATACTATCGAAAATTGCTTGATGAAGGTCAATGTACTGTAGAGCAATGGCGTCCAATGACTGCACATTCAGTTGACTGGACACCTTATCTTGGTCATGAGTGGGATGATGACTACGATACTGAAGTTAGCGTTGATAAGTTGAAAGAACTAGCTGTTAAGGTTTCTTCTTATCCTGAAGATCACCCAGTACATTCTCGTGTTAAAAAGATCTACGATGATCGCATGAAAATGGCAACAGGTGAAAAGTTAATAGATTGGGGGATGGCTGAAAATATCGCTTATGCTTCTATTGTTGACTCAGGACAAAGAGTTCGTATTACAGGACAAGATTCAGGCCGTGGTACTTTCTTCCATCGTCATGCTGTTTTACATAACCAAGAAGATGCGTCGACTTATTTACCGTTACAAAATATCCGTGAAGGCCAAGGTCCTTTTGATGTACATGATTCAGTATTATCAGAAGTGTCAGTGTTAGCGTTTGAATATGGCTACACGACAGCTGAACCAGCCGGTTTAACTATTTGGGAAGCACAATTTGGTGATTTTGCTAACTGTGCACAAGTAGTTTTCGATCAGTTTATTAGTTCAGGTGAACAAAAATGGGGTCGTTTATGTGGTTTAACTATGTTATTGCCACATGGCTACGAAGGACAAGGTCCTGAGCATTCATCAGCCCGTTTAGAGCGTTTCTTACAACTTTGTGCTGACCACAATATGCAAGTATGTGTGCCATCAACACCTGCGCAAGTATTTAATATGCTGCGTCGTCAAGTTGTTCGTCCAATGCGTCGTCCATTAGTTGTAATGTCACCTAAATCATTATTACGTCATCCATTAGCAGTATCTTCTATGGAAGAGCTTGCTACAGGTGAATTTAAAAATGTAATCGGTGAAATAGACGAGTTAGATCCGAAGGCAGTAGAGCGTGTTGTATTCTGTAGTGGTAAGGTTTATTACGAACTACTTGAACAACGTCGTAAAAATGAGTTAAATAATATTGCAATTGTTCGTATAGAACAGCTATATCCATTCCCAGAGAAAGAGCTTAAAGATGCGATTAAAGATTATCAGCATGTGAAGCAATTTGTTTGGTGTCAGGAAGAGCCGCAAAACCAAGGTGCTTGGTACTGTTCGCAACATCACTTTAGAGCAGCTATCCCTGATGCAACTTATTTAAGTTATGCTGGACGTAATGCTTCTGCAGCCCCAGCGGTAGGTTATATGGCTTTACATGTAAAAGAACAACAAGCGCTTGTCACTCAAGCGTTAACATTGGACTAACATTAGTGAATAACAAGCGCTTGTCACTCAAGCGCTAATGTTAGATAAAATTAGATTAACTATTGAGTGCATTAGCTTCTGCTTACTCTGTTTAAAAAGATAAGTAACAGTGAAGTGCTAAAAAGTTTGTAAGGAATAAAATAAAATGACAACCGAAATAAAAGTTCCGGTATTACCTGAATCAGTTGCAGATGCAACAGTTGCTACTTGGCATGTACAAGTAGGTGAAAAATTTAGCCGTGATCAAGTATTAGTAGATATTGAAACTGATAAAGTAGTTCTTGAAGTGCCAGCAACAGCTGATGGTGTTTTAACTGATATCAGCCAAATTGAAGGTGCTACTGTATTAGGCGAGCAAGTTATTGGTACATACTCTGAAGGTGGTGCAGAAGCTGCAGCGCCTAAAGCAGATGCGGCTCCAGCTCCAGCAGCTAGTAATGGTGGCGGTGCAGCTAAAGTAATTGATATTGTTGTACCAGTTTTACCTGAATCGGTAGCTGATGCGACGGTAGCCACTTGGCATGTAGCTGAAGGCGATACGGTATCAGTTGACCAAAATCTTGTTGATATTGAAACTGATAAAGTAGTGCTAGAAGTTGTAGCGCAAGACAATGGTGTTATTGGTAAAATAATCCATGTTGAAGGTGATACTGTATTAGGTGCACAAAAAATTGGTGAACTAAATGCTGGCGCAGCAGCTAGCACTACAGCTACAGCAACGCCTGATGAAGCGGTAAGTTCTGATGAACTAGCTAGCCCATCTGTTCGTCGTTTAATGACTGAAAAAGGTTTATCAGCAAACGATGTTACTGGTTCAGGTAAAGGCGGACGTATCTCTAAAGAAGATGTTGAAGCAGCACTTGCAGCGAAGAACACAGCAGCTGCACCTGCAAAAGCAGCACCTGTACCACAAGACCTTGGTGAGCGTAGTCAAAAACGTGTACCAATGACACGTCTACGTAAAACAATTGCAACGCGTTTATTAGAAGCGAAAAATTCAACAGCTATGTTAACAACGTTCAACGAAGTTAACATGAAGCCAATTATGGATTTACGTAAGCAATATAAAGATATTTTCGAGAAAACGCATGATACACGTTTAGGCTTTATGTCTTTTTACGTAAAAGCAGTAACAGAAGCACTTAAACGTTACCCTGCTGTAAATGCATCAATTGATGGTGATGATATTGTTTATCATAACTTCTTCGATATCTCTATTGCTGTTTCTACTCCTCGTGGTTTAGTTACACCAGTATTACGTGATTCAGACCAATTAAGCATGGCTGGTATCGAAAATGGTATCCGCGACTTAGCGCTTAAAGGTCGTGATGGCAAGCTTTCAATGGCAGACATGACGGGTGGTAACTTTACCATTACTAATGGCGGCGTATTTGGTTCATTGCTTTCTACACCAATTCTAAACCTACCACAAGCAGCTATTTTGGGCATGCATAAGATCCAAGATAGACCTATGGCGGTTGATGGAAAAGTTGAAATACTTCCTATGATGTATTTAGCTCTTTCATATGATCATCGCTTGATTGATGGTAAAGAATCAGTTGGTTTCTTAGTGACTATTAAAGAGTTACTTGAAGATCCAGCTCGTTTACTTTTAGATGTATAGATATTAGCTATATGTTTTTGAGTAACGAAAACAGTAATTAAGTAGACTATAGTATTAGCTCTTTTGACTACCGTCATTAGAGCTTTTGTATTATAATTAGTCGACTTTTCCTTGGCTTTTGTAAATTTTTATAATTTTAATAAATAAAAAAGTTTCAATAGCTTTCATTTACAGATAAATGGATAAAACACCATGAATTTGCACGAATATCAAGCGAAACAATTATTCGCTGAATATGGGTTACCAGTTTCTGAAGGTTTCGCTTGCGATACACCTCAAGAAGCTGCAGAGGCTGCTGATAAAATTGGCGGCACTATGTGGGTTGTTAAAACTCAAGTACACGCGGGGGGACGCGGCAAAGCTGGTGGTGTTAAACTAGTTAAATCTAAAGACGAAATTAAAGATTTCGCTCAAAACTGGTTAGGTAAGAATTTAGTTACTTACCAAACAGACGAAAATGGACAGCCGGTTGCTAAAATATTAGTAGAAAGCTGTACAGATATCGCTAACGAATTATACCTTGGTGCTGTTGTCGATCGCGCAAGTCGTAAAGTAGTATTTATGGCTTCTACAGAAGGCGGTGTTGATATTGAGAAGATTGCTGAAGAAACTCCAGAGTTAATTCACCAAGCTGAAATCGATCCACTTGTTGGCGCACAACCATACCAAGCTCGCGAATTAGGTTTCAAGTTAGGTTTAAACCCTACACAAATGAAGCAATTTGTTAAGATCTTTTTAGGTCTAGCTAAAATGTTTGAAGACTTTGATTTCGCCTTATTAGAAATCAACCCGTTAGTTATTACTGACGAAGGTAATCTTCATTGTTTAGATGGTAAAATTGGTATTGATGGTAATGCTTTATACCGTCAACCTAAAATGCGTGCTTTCCACGATCCATCTCAAGAAGATGAACGTGAAGCGCATGCTGCAAGATATGAATTAAACTATGTAGCTTTAGATGGCAACGTAGGTTGTATGGTTAACGGTGCAGGCCTAGCAATGGGTACTATGGATATCGTTAACTTACACGGCGGCAAGCCAGCTAACTTCTTAGATGTTGGTGGTGGTGCTACTAAAGAGCGTGTTTCTGAAGCATTTAAAATCATTCTTTCTGACGACAACGTTAAAGCGGTTTTAGTTAACATCTTTGGTGGCATCGTTCGTTGTGACATGATTGCTGAAGGTATTATCGGCGCGGTTAAAGAAGTAGGCGTTAAAGTTCCTGTTGTTGTACGTTTAGAAGGTACTAATGCTGAATTAGGTCGTGAAGTTCTTAAAAATTCTGGCTTAGACATCATTGCTGCTGAATCATTAACTGATGCAGCAACAAAAGTTGTAGCAGCTGCGGAGGGCAAATAATGTCTGTATTAATTAACAAAGATACTAAAGTTATCTGTCAAGGTTTCACTGGTGGTCAAGGTACTTTCCATTCAGAACAAGCTCTTGAATACGGTACACAAATGGTTGGTGGCGTAAGCCCAGGTAAAGGCGGTCAAACGCATTTAGGCCTACCAGTATTTAACACAGTACGTGATGCAGTAGAAGCAACTGGCGCAACAGCAACAGTTATCTATGTTCCTGCTCCGTTCTGTAAAGATGCTATTTTAGAAGCTATTGATGCAGGCATCGAGCTTATCGTTACTATCACTGAAGGTATTCCAACTTTAGATATGGTTGACGTTAAAGCTAAGCTTGAGCAATCAGGCGTTCGTATGATTGGTCCTAACTGTCCTGGTGTTATTACTCCGGGCGAGACTAAGATTGGTATCATGCCTGGTCACATTCATAAGCCTGGTAAAGTAGGTATTGTTTCACGTTCTGGTACATTAACGTACGAAGCCGTTAAACAAACTACTGATGCTGGTTTTGGCCAATCTACTTGTGTAGGTATTGGTGGTGACCCTATCCCAGGTACTAACTTCATCGACGTTTTAGAAATGTTCCAAAACGATCCACAAACTGAAGCAATTGTAATGATTGGTGAAATTGGTGGTACTGCTGAAGAAGAAGCTGCGGAATATATTAAAGCTAATGTTACTAAACCTGTTGTATCTTACATTGCTGGTGTTACTGCACCAGAAGGTAAGCGTATGGGTCATGCTGGCGCAATTATCGCTGGCGGTAAAGGTACTGCTGATGAAAAATTTGCAGCATTAGAAGCGGCTGGTGTTAAAACTGTTCGTTCTTTAGCTGAAATTGGCAATGCACTTAAAGAGAAAACAGGTTGGTAGTCAGCTTTTGATTGCAAACTGTTATTCTTAATAAAAACCCGCTTCTAGCGGGTTTTTTGTTTTAATAATTATAAGTTTAGTTAAATGCAATTTCTTTAATTTGAGATTTGTAAGTTTTGACTGCACTTTTTGCTGCTTGATATTTATTTTTAAAGTTTTCTTGTTGATCAATGAATTTATCTATAGAGCTAAAGATGTTACGGCTTTTAATCGTTTTTACTTCACCATTAGTAATAGAAATACCATCATTATTTTCAATTACATCTTCAGATACAAATATTTTATAAATTCGTTTGGTTTTAACTCCTAATTCGAATTTAATACCATTTTCACCATTTGCTAATGTTCTTTCTTCGCTAATAGATATATACCTAAATTCAATTATAAGTTGTCTGTTTTCATGGTAAGCACGAATAGCCTCAGGAACATCATAAGGGGATAACATTACTTTTAATTTTCCTGCGTCTTTAGGTTGGCTTTTTAGTTCTGATAACGCTGACACATCAGTATTTATCCATTGACTCATCACCCTAACTCCTCAATTAAAATTCCCATCGGTTCGATAATCGCTCGATAAGCAGAATCTAGCTCTTGTTCATCAATACCATCAGGCTCAGTACTATCGACAACTATTAGCCCCCAATGTTCCCCATGACAATCCATTAAAGGTAAAGATACTATGCTACGAGACAAAGGGATATCATTGTTTGCATATTGCGAGACCATGTCATCAGGCATACTTGTTAATTGTGCATATCTAGATCTTTCCGTTGTACCACTTGATTTAGTTATCAATGGTAGGTTTGATAAAGAAAGCTTAGCACCTCTTTTCCATCCTTGCCCAGCTACACCTTCCGTTTTTTGTCTTGAATCATTGCTAACACAAAATACAGTTTTGGTATTTTTTGTATGTAGACCTGATCTCAAAATAGGAACAAGCCAACCTGAATTTTTTCCTTTGCCTTCTTTGTTAGCAACATGCCATCTGTAAAGGTTCCACAAAGGGTACCTTTGTGTACACTTTTTCTCATATTTAAACAAAGTTACTCTGTGCGATGCTGTTACATCATTTTGAAAGTTAGGAAAGGCAATAAATTGCAATTTATCTATTAATTTTTGTAATGCTTTATAACATATTAACTTTCCATTCTTAGATATAACCCATCCAATGATGAATGTTACACCGAGTGCTATGTATAACCATAATGCATTATTTTTAAAATGAATAAAAATAGCATATTGAATAGGGTTTTTGATCTCAATAACCTTTCCTGAGTAGTCAACTATTATACCAACTATGGGAGTTAATATACCTGATAAGTTAATTAATCTATTTCCCCATAATGCACTTGTGCTAATTTTTTTTACATCGACTATCAATTAAGTTCCTTAAACTGCTGCTTTCTACAAGCTTCAATGTAATACAATATAGTGATATTTTAAATAGGTAATTAGAAACATGTGCATTAATGAATGGGGTTAGGTACATACCCACGTCTTATTTACTCCCATTTATAGTTGTCGGTGTGCCGACAGCACCCAAAGGGATACTGCCTCCGGCATCCCTCTGGACTCCCTCGGAGCTGCTAATCAAGTGTCATCCTCCATTCAAGGCAATATCTTCGACGTAACGGCAAAGAACGCACATCCATGTGCTGCGTTGCCTTTGCCATCATCCTGATGAACATACGTGAATATTACCTTTCATTACGGCACTTGATTCAAGCAGGCTTGGCGCGTGTTGGTAGGTTAGGGGGAAACCAGCTTGTTTTAGGTGTTTTTTTGAACGATTAAATGGTGTGAAGTGAATAATCATTACATTGTCGCGGTGGCGACAGCACCCAAAGGGATACTGCCTCCGGCATCCCTCTGGACTCCCTCGGAGCTGCTAATCAAGTGTCATCCTCCATTCAAGGTAATATCTTCGACGTAACAGCGCTGAACGGGCATCCATGCCCTACATCGCTTTGTTCATCATCCATGATGAACATACATGAATATTACCTTTCATTACGGCACTTGATTAAAGCAGACTTGGTGTTTTTGGTAGAGTAGGGTTCACAATATTGGTTTTGTATTTTTGGATGTTCAAAAAGGCTATGTGCTTTATATCGACTTGCTATGCCAAGTGCTTAAATACCCATCTCAGTGAATGAATAGTTATTTTGAAAATTGTCAGTCAAGCTGAGCCATGACGTTACATGGGTGCTGTCGTCACCGCGACGCGATCAGTGAACTAAACGCCAAGCAATAATTAAGCATAATCCACCATGATGAACATACGTGAATATTACCTTTCATTACGGCATTTGATTAAAGCAGACTTGGTGTTTTTTGGTAGAGTAGGGTTCACAATATTGGTTTTGTATTTTTGGTTTGTTCAAAAAACTCAAGTCAGTTTGTTTGATAGTAAATTAGCCAAGTGCTTAAATACCCATCTCAGCAATGAAATGATAAACGAGCAATGGTAGGCCTCGACCCGAGGCAGGACGTCGAGGGCTGCCGTTGTTCATGGACGATAAATCGGCAGGTATCGTGGACTAGGCTCGTTTGTTATTTAATGTTCTGCTGAGCTGGGCGCCGCAGGGGTTCCAAGGGGAGGCGCGGCGGTACGTCGCCCCTTGGGTGTTGTCGCCACCGCGACGCGAACAGAGAACTAAATGCCAAACAATAATTAAGCATACCCCACCATGATGAACATACGTGAATATTACCTTTCATTAAGGCACTTGATTCAAGCAGACTTGGCGCGTGTTGATAGGTTAGGTAATTGCTGTGTATTGGCATTCGAAGTCGTCATTCCCGAAGTGTCTGATCGGGAATCTCGTTCTTAGACAATGAATCCTCGATTAAGAAACCACGAGGATGACGATCGATAAATGGAAGTCGATTAAAATTATATTCAACGCCGTCATTTCGTAAGTCACAGTTATCTACTATGTAAGAAAAATTAGACTTCTAATCCAAAGGGATCATCGATTGAGTGCGACGGTGTGGTAAACCATACAGGGCCTTGTTCATCCATGTAAAAATGATCTTCTAAACGAATACCAAATTTATCGGGTATAACTAACATTGGCTCATTACTAAATACCATACCTGTTTGTAGCTTAGTTTCAGTCCCTTTAACTAAATATGGCCATTCATGAATATCAAGACCACAGCCATGACCGGTTCGGTGTGGTAAGCCTGGTAATTGATAATCGGGTCCATAACCGTGTTTTTCTAATACGGCACGTGCGCCATCATCAACATTACCACATGGTGCATTGAGTTTAGCTTCATTAAAGGCATTAATTTGGGCTTCTTTTTCAACTTGCCAAGCGTTACGTTGCTCAGGTGTTGCTTCACCGTAAGCATAAGTTCTTGTAATATCCGAGTTATAGCCTTGTACTAAACAGCCAGTATCAATTAATACCCAATCGTTCTCTTTTAAGATTTGTGGTTCTTTTACACCATGTGGGAATGATGTCGCTAAGCCAAAAAGCACAATACAAAACGATGAACCGCTTGCACCAACCCGTTTATGGGCTTCATTAATAAATTCTGTAACTTCAACAGTACTGATGCCGGGGGTTAATATACGTGCAGCGGCCTTATGTACAGCAATTGTCATGTCTTTAGCGCGTTGCATTAAAGCTATTTCAGCGCTCGATTTTATTTGTCGGCACAGGGCGGTAATATCTGATGCGTTGGTATAGTTAATATGCGGAGCAGCTTTTCGAAAACCATCAAAAACAAAAAAAGGTGCCGATTCATCTATTGCGACATTACCTGAACGGATGTTCATGCCTATTAATGTTTGGGCAAATAAAGCATATGGGCTTTCATGTTCATGCCAACCATTAAATTGACCTTGTATGATCATATGATCGAGCAAAGAGCCTTGTTCAAAGTGTGGTGCTATAAACGTTAATTCGCCTTTTGCAGGCAAAATAGCGCCAACTAAGCGTTCACTTTTATACCATTTTAAGCCTGTAAAATAGGTTAAGTTTGTGCCAGCATCTAAGTACATAGCATCAATGTTTTGTTCGAGCATATAGGTTTGTGCTTGTGAAATACGTTCGTTAAATTCACGCTCAGTAATAGCAACAATATCTGCTGTCATATCTGTTAATTTATTCAGTTCTATTTCTGGGGTAGAGCCGCCAACGCCAATGGTCATAGTGAAGTCCTCATTGTATACAATCATTAATAAGATCAGAGTAACATTAACCTTTCTTTGGATCTTCTTTTAAATTACAAGGATGTGGCAAGGTAATGAAGGAGCTTAAAGCTGGTGGGGGTTGTAAATTCTTACTGAGTGGGGAAATCGTAATTAATTTGCTGTAATTTTTAGGCAAAAAAAAGCCACGTAATATAACGTGGCTAAAGCAACTTTTTTGTCGGGGAATAAAAAAAGTCTAAAAATTATTTAACTATGTGTTCTTGTATTCTTTTACAAACTTACTAATGCTTTTGCCATTACAGGTAACGTCTTTAACATTGAAGTCTACTGTGTTTTTAACAGAATCGATGCCTGATCTTACTGCTTGAGCACAAACTTTTGATGCTGAATTATCATTAGCAGGTATAACTAAAAACTGTGTAGTTACGTCGTCATTTATTTTCTTTGGCTCAACGTTATAGTTTTTAGAGAATGATTTTATGCTTTGACCATTACATATAATGTCATAATTTAATTTTTTGTGTGATTTTCTTAATGCTGATTTCCAGCCGTATTTTGCTGCTGATAAACATAAATTAGTTTCTGTTGAGTTATCAGTTGTTACAAATTTCACATTTGTATTTGACGCTGTTGCTGTTGTTGCAGTTAATACTAACGCTAATGCTATCAATAATTTTTTCATGTAGACCTCTGTATCACGTAAGAAAATAATTTAAATGAGTGTTACCTCAAGAACTAGAGTAATTATACTAATAATTTATCGAATGTAAATACATTTTTGTAATTAAATTACAAAAAAGAAATAAAAATACGTTAAATACGACCGTTATTTTCAATTTATTGCATTTTTATGTCAGCTTTGTTGTTTTTTTATTACATTGTTAGGTTTGTTTTTTACTTTTTACTTTGTGGTGATAGGTTTTAGTAATCGTTTTTGTAGCCGAGTTTTTTTGATGATGATTTATTTCACGATGATGAGGGATATACAATTTATGTATGTAGCACGCATTGCTTATACCAGTCTCATTAATTAGGTGAACAATTTTATACGGAGAAAAAATTGCCAAATAGAAGGAATTTATTTTAATAACTAGTTGTTAAAATTATTAAATAACGATGTAGTTGATGATTTTAACAAGTAGCAATGATCGCATAGTTAGTGAGATTGGTATTAATATGGCACTATTGATAGGAAAGAGCTGTTTACCTAAAGCTGTATATCAAATGTAGCATGACGATTAGATCTTAAGTTATGATTTATAGGTTACTGATAATTTTATAAGCAACCTATAGTATATTCCTGGGGGAATAAAGGGATAATAGCCAATGTTATGGAGATGTTTTTATGAGTAAACGTTATGTTCACACTCATATAGTGACGGCATTTGTTAAGTAGGATGGTCTATATTTACTGGATTAGTCAGCTTGTTGTATATTTTCTTGCATACCTATACTTTCTTTAAAAACTTGTTCTCTCATCTCGGTCAGCTTGTCTAGGGCTTCTTGTTTTGCTTCTGGGCTCAAACTGTCATCATTAGCTACTTGCTCCATCATAACTTCTATTTCTTCTAATTTTTCACTATCAATCCCTAATCGTTTATCTAATATTTTTTGCATTATCTCTGCAAAGCGAGAGTCAGGTACTTGCTGATCACTAGTCGTCGTATTACCTATAGTGTTTTGCTCGTTATTGCTTGCAAGTAATGTTCTTGCCGTTACCGGACGAATATAAGTGGGTGCTTCCTCGGTATATGTTTTACCGTTCATCATCGCTAGAGCTTTGTCTGAAAGTGTGACTGTATCTTTTTCACTGGGAATTGCTTCTACGGCGGTTATAGGTTTATTAAAATTTACCTGTGACTCATTATTAGCTTTTGCATTTGAGATTGCTTGAGCATAATTTTGAAAAATCATCATAATGAAT
>Ga0193951_1000626_pt1 | contig 15856 bp, 15 predicted proteins | sample BB_2_MG_FD_140370 | JGI IMG/M metagenome (GOLD analysis project Ga0193951, IMG submission 140370) | Microbial mat bacterial communities from the Broadkill River, Lewes, Delaware, United States - BB_2_MG | ecosystem: Environmental > Aquatic > Freshwater > River > Microbial mats | place: USA... | reverse complement strand
AGGCCACGACCTTAGCTTACTATACGACACACCACATGGTGCATCGCTTGCTATTGCTTATCCGGCATGGTTAAAAGTGAAAAAAGAAGAGGTGGCAAATAGAATTGAGCGCCTAGGCGAATTAGTATTCGGAACAAACGACATAGATAAAACAATCCAGAAATTCGAAGAGTTCTTTGTCTCAATAAAATGTCCTGTAAGACTATCTGAGATTAATGTAACCGAAGATAATCGCCAAGAATATATTTCGTCACTAATTAATAATAAAGCATCGGGATACAATATTATTATTAATGAAGATGATTATAACCTACTTTTCGAGACAATGTTAAAGTAAAGATCATACATCAATAAGAAAACAGCATTAAAGTTTAATGCTGTTTTTTTTTGCTCTCTACTACAAAATGGTATTAGCTTAAAAGCATCATAAACAAACAAAAAAAGACGTCACTTATAAGCAACGTCTCGTTTGTTATATATCATAAACACATATTAAAACAGCTTATCAAGCTCTCCTTTGAGAGTCTCCATATCAGGATCGATATCGAAGACAACCGATGGTTTTAGGTATGTTACCTTGTGTTGGCTCTTATATCTATCTTCGCCACCACCAGTAATATTAATCATTACAACAGCATCGTTCTCTATTTTGCCGCTTTTTGCATAGTCAATAAGTGTAGCTACAGCAACCGAGGCAGCTGGATGAATGTCGTTACCCTCAAGCTCAAAGAATAGCTTAGCAGCATCGGCGGCAGCTTTATTGTCGGCCAAAAGCACATCGCCACCGGCATCTTTCATAGCATCGTATAAACCACCTACTATAGGGTACGGAGGTTTACGATTTGAAAGTACTTTGGCATCAATCTCAATAACCTGCTTACGTGCAGTGTCGTCGTCTAATGGTAACATATTGCGCGAGTCGGCCTTCCAAGCATCGTGAATAGGTGTAAAAGGGCTGTTTTGCGAAACCATAAGCTTAGCTTTATTGTTTCCAAAACGACCATCTTCTATTAGACGTAAATTGGCCTCCCAAGCAGCAATAGCGCCTGTGCCACTACCTACAGCTTGAAAATAGTAATCGGGAATTCTACCAATATGTGTTGTTGCCGATAGCATTGTTGTTGCCATACCATCGCGACGGGCAACATTTTTTGCTCCACCCTCGGCCACAAACTTATCTAACTGACAAGCTAAATTAGAGAGGTGAATAGCATCAAAATAGTCGCTACCCGAACGAGTAACAATAAGCTTAACACAGTCATTTATTGGTTCACCAAACCAAAGGGCATTAACATTATCTTCGGGAACACACAAAAGAAGTGGAATATTATTGTCTGAACAAACTCTTGCAAAAGCGCGTGCAGTATTTCCTGCCGAAGCTACAACAAGAACCTTTCCGCTGTTATGATCGAAACGACCAGCTACCGAATAGGCCTCGGTCTCTTTAAACGAGCAGGTTTTCATATTAGCACCTTTCTCGGGCCAGTAACCACTAAAGGTTATATAAAGATTATTTAATCCTAAATAATTTGCCAAACCCGAACTTTTATAGGTTACTGGCGCCGATGAGCCTTTAAGCATTTTGTTTATTGGCAACCAATCGGAAAAGCGGTAAATACCATACGAGCTGTCTTTAACATCAATCTGCTTATTTGCATATACAGCTCTTATTAGCGAAGGTTGTTCTTCGCCTGGTGCGTCTAACATCCATCCCTTATCGGGAAATTGTTTCGACGTATTTACCGACTCTAAAATATATTCTGTTGGATTAAATTTCTGACTCATATTTATTTTTGTAAAGTTTAATGACTCAAAATTATAAAAGGAAATTAATAGTGATTAATAAAAATGAAAAAATATCACATCAATTAAACTTATGCTAATAATAGTTGCCTTGATTTGATAATAGTTTTTATATGTCGAATAATAAATCGAAACACACAGATGTAAGTTTTATCTGAAAAACAGGATGATAAAGAGAGCGATTGAAAAGAGATCATATTTTAGTTATCTTCAAGTAATTTAAAAACTAATAATCAAACCATTATGAAAATTATTAAAACTATTCTGCTTATTATTCTTGCAATTACAGGTATTCTGTTAGTTGTTCCATTGTTTGTTAACGGAAATTATAGCTGTCAACGCGAAGTTACTATTAATAAGAGTAACACAGAGGTATTTGAATTTGTAAAACTTCTTAAAAACCAGAATCTTTATAGTAAATGGGCGACAATGGATCCTGACATGAAAAAGATATTTACCGGTACCGACGGTGAAGTGGGCTTTATATCGAGATGGGAAAGTAAGGTAAAAGAAGTTGGCGTGGGCGAACAGGAGATAACAAATATTATAGAAGACCAACGTATTGACACCGAACTACGATTTATTGAGCCATTTGAATCGACCGACTTAGGCTATATGATAACTGAGGCTATAAACGATTCTACAACAATAGTTAAATGGGGGTTTAAAGGAAAGATGAAATATCCTACAAAAGTTTTACTATTAACAATGGATATTGAAGAGATGCTGGGTAATGACCTACAAGAGGGGCTCGATAAATTAAAAGCAATTATGGAGGAGAACTAAGCTAAAAGATTATTAAGAGTTTAAAATACAGGTTGCAATAACAAAAGAAGATAAATTTATAATCTATTAGTCTTTGAATAATATATGAGGGTATCCAAAAACTAAATTAGACTGTCATCATGAGTGTAGTAGAAGTTTTGTTTCCTTGAAAAGACGACGGTTCGACTCCGCACAAAGTGACATTTTAATTTCTTTTAATTGTTTTTGGACACCCTCATTTTTGTTGCTAAACAATTATTAGCTTATAAAGCTATAATGGAGATTATTAATACCTTTCGGCACAAAACTGTTAAATAAGTAATGCAGGTAAAAAAACACATATTAATAATTGTAGGTTTTATAATATCAATATATAGCTGCTGTAACCTATTATGTCAGTCGAAAAAACACATTACAATCAGAAATATATCGGTTGCTAAATTGTTTGAAAACAACACTCCTCTGAACATAACAATAACAACAAACTTAGACTATTTAATTAGCGACATTGGTCATAACCGAACAAAACATGAGTCGCTTCTATCCTACTACGACAGCGACTCTGTATTACAACAATTACCAATAAAGATAAAGACACGAGGCACATTTAGACGAGAAAGAAGCAACTGCTCGTTTCCGCCTCTGAAGATATATTTTATGGAATCGAATACTGGTTCTACCATATTTGAAGAGATTAACGAACTAAAATTGGTTACACACTGTAGGAACAGAAAACAATTTGAACAGAATGTTGTAAAAGAGTATCTGGTATATAAGCTTTGGGAGTTAACTTCGGAATATAGTTTTCATGTAAGACTATTAAATATTAAATATGTAGACATTGACAATCCAAACAATTTCGAAAATCATATTGGCTTTTTTATTGAAGATAAAAACAGTTTAGAACAGATGCATAACGGTGTTTTTGTTGATGCATTAAACGTACATCAGGACAAAACCAATCGCTTTGAGATGACCAAGTTTGTTCTTTTTCAATTTATGATTGGCAACACCGACTGGTCGGTGCCAAACCAACACAACGCTCTACTTTTTAAAAAGAGTTTTAAACAGCCACCAATAGCTATTCCTTACGATTTTGACTTTTGCGGATTGGTTAACGCTCCGTATGCTGAACCTCAACCCAAATTGGGTATTAAATTGGTAACAGAACGTGTTTACAGGGGTTTTCCAAGGTCGGACGGAGAGCTACAAATGGGTATTAATATATTTAATGCTCTTAAAAAAGATTATTGGGATTTAATAGATAACACAACCCTTTTAGACAACAATTCGAAAGAAGAGATGAAAGATTACATAGACGAATTTTATGTAATTATTAATAATGAGAAGTATATTAACCGAAATATTAAACGCCGTCAAAGAATATATTAGAAAGGCTTAAAACATCAACTTAAGATAAAATGAAGACTGTATCGTACGAAAAACGTTTTAAAATAGATTTGCTTTGGCCTATAGCTATACTAATAATTCCATTTACTGTTCATTTGATAAAAGTATTAAACGACTATAATCTAACACTATTCGGAATATTTCCGCGACACATAAAAGGGCTAAGCGGTATTTTGTTTTCGCCATTTATTCACGGCAGTTGGGATCATCTTTTAGCCAATAGCTTTTCGTTTTGGATACTACTATTTTTTCTTATTCATTTTTACCGCAAAATAGCCTTCAGAAGCGTTTTATACATATTTGTTATAAGCCAAGTGCTGTTGTGGTGTTTTGGTCGTGAATATTGGCATATTGGACTTAGTGGAGTTGTATACGGAATTGCCTTTGAGGTATGCTTATTAGGAGTTTTCTCGAGACAGATAAACCTTTCGGCCGTTTCGTTGGCAGTAATTTTTCTATACGGAAGTTTTATTTGGGGTATGACACCTATTAATCCAGAGATATCGTGGGAAGGACACCTTTTTGGAGCTATAGCGGGTATTATTATGTCGATAAGATATCGTAGGTTGTATAAAAAACCGAAGCTAATAATAGAACCAACAGCCGACGACGAGCATTATATAAAATATTCGTACAAACCACCACGCGACACTATTTTTGATAAGCTTATGCGTCTTCCAGATCGTTTCTCGAAGGAAAATAATGAAAAAAACCGCTGATAATAATTATCAACGGCTTAAGTATTATTGTTTCTGAATTATAAAAGGAAGCTTAAATCGTCAGTATTACAATACTCTTTAGGCTCCATTCCTTTTTTGAAGACTCTTAAGCTACGTGGGCCAATAAGTTGCACTCCACCTTTTTCGAATTTCAACATACAACCTTCGCGCAATCCTGCAACATAGACAAAAGGATCCATCTCGATAAATTCTTCGATACGTTGCTCGCGTGTTTCGCCTGCATGACCATCGGGATGAGCGTCGAGGTAGTGAGGGTTGATCTGAAAATTAACTAAGTTTAATGCATTAAAACTCTCGGGCTGAGTAATTGGCATATCGTTAGTAGTACAAATGGTAGGGGCAGCAATGTTTGATCCTGCGCTCCATCCAATATAAGGTATTCCGCTGTTTACAGCCTCTTTTATTGCCTTAATAAGGCCAAATTGCTGAATCATTTTTAACAAACGAAAAGTGTTACCTCCCCCAACAATAATTGCTTGGGCATTTTGAACAGCTTTTACTGGGTCGGGATAATGATGAACAGAATCGACCTCGATACCAAACTCGCTTAAACGATTTTGAACTTTCTCTTGATATTCGTCGAACGAAAATGTAACAGCAGCATAAGGGATAAAAAGCACACCCTTTATATCGCCTAAAAACTCTTTAATATTATTCTTTGGGTACTCCAAATACTCTTCGCCAGCATTTGTAGAATTACTAATTAATAATAGTCTCATTTTATTGTTTTTACAGATTTGTATACTAATGTACTAAATAATGGAATATAGTAATTAACAACATTTGTACGATAAAGTTTTAGCTACTTATAGGTAGAGATGAATTTGTTGAGAATTGAAGTCGGAGTTAATGAAATACTATACAATAAAAGCATCCTTTAAATAATAATTAAAGAATGCTTTATTGTATTTATAATAAGTACACTATTCTTTTACCTCATCAAAAAGTACTGTACATTTCATTATTAATGGTTGACATTTATTCTTTAGTAAATGTAAATTTACCGCCTCCTTGTTCTAAAATCATTGAATTTTGGGTTGGGTTAAACTCTAAAACTACACCTGCTTGATCAAACTTAAACTTATCTTTATCGTTTGCTTCAAGCGGAAACTTAGGTTGTCCTGTTGCTTGTGCAAGCAGAGTATTATTTTCTTTGGTAACTGTTATTTTCAAAGGAATTTGTGTTGAGGAATAAACTCCTAAATATTTATCTAAATCTTCTGATTTAACAGTATAAGTTTTAAATTCGGGAATGCTATAAGGTTTGTTGAAAATAGCACTTAAAACAGTAATTGAAATATTATTACTATTATAATTTGTTCCGTTTGAAGTCATTGCATAAGAAATATTTCCATCTGAAAAATGGCTAAACACAGAAGAGAATCCATCTATACCACCTGTATGTCCATATGCTATATTACCATAAAAAGGTATTTTAAACAACCCTATCCCATAATTGTCTTTAATGGTTTTCATTAGTTTAAGACTTTCTTCCTTTAGAAGTGTGCCTCCAAATAAAGCGTTGCTAAATATAGTCAGATCAATGGGTGTAGAGACAATACCTCCTGCTCCCAATGGAACAGAAATATCTGTTTCGGGTTGACGTTTCCACTTCTCAACAAAACTGTATGAATTACACTCGTTATTTTTAGTGTTTATTGGCGTACCTAAATAAGTATTGGTTAACCCAAGCGGCTTTGTAATATATTTAGTTAGCAGTTCGGCATAAGTACTTTTGAATGTCTTTTCAAGAATATAAGTCAAGAGAACAAAGTTAGAATTACTGTATTCTGCTTTGCTACCCGGTTTAAAATCAATTCCCGCTTTGGTAATTATTTCAACCATTTGCTGTTCTGTTTTAGCCTGTGTACACCAAGTTAGATAATCGTCATCGTCGGTAAAATTATGTATTCCACTTCTATGACTTAGCAGATGTTTTATGGTGATTTTTTCTGCATTCTTAATAGTTGGAAAGAAATTATCGATTGTTTGATTAAGATCTAGTTTATTCTCTTCTACAGCTTTCAACACTAAAACAGAGGTAAACGTTTTAGAAATTGAACCAATTCTATATTTTGTGTTTTCATTAGCTTTAATATTATTTTCTACGTCTGAAAAACCAACCGATTTGGCATAAATAACTTCTCCGTTTTTAGAAACGGCAACACTGCCCATAAACTTACTGTTAGTTTCAAGAGCTTTAAAATAATTATCTAACTTAACTTTATCAAAATCCTGTGCAAAACTACATTGACTTAAAAAGCCAACTATTAATGCTGTAAAAACTGTTCTCTTCATATCTATATTTTGTTTAATGAATCACTTTTTATACCTCTAAATAAACATATGTAGCTAACAAATATTTAGCTTATTATCGGTCATTAAACATAATAAATAAAACATTCTTTAATTAACGGTTGACTCGATAAACCTGTAGATTGTTGATAAGTTTTTATACAGGCCTTTTTACCTTATGTTTCTGTTAATAACTATGAAAAGGATTGATTTGGCCAATGCTATTCTAATGTATTTGTTAAGACAAGAATGGTAAAAAATAAATAGACGGTATTATTAAACCCACTGTTGAATAAACAACAATGGGTTTAATATTAAGGGAAACAATACAACCAAAAGCCTTTTAGCATGAGTGATTGATTGTATGAATGTTATTGCAACAGTATGCTACAGAGTTATACTGTTTATAACAGTCTTCAGTTTAGTCTGAATTTCGATAGCAATATTATGTAGATTAGGATTTTCTATTGCCATCATAGATGCAATAGGATCGATAGCTGCAACTTCAATCTGGTTATTGTCTATTTCGTGAATAATAACATTGCAAGGTAGCATGGTTCCAATTTTATCTTCTTGTAGAAGAGCTTTATGGGCATAAGCAGGATTACAAGCTCCAAGAATTAAATACTTACGAAAATCTACATCTAGTTTTTCTTTTAATTTTTCGCGAATATCGATTTCTGTTAATACACCAAAACCTTGGGCAGTTAACGACTCTTTTGTTCGTTGAACAACAGTATTGAAATCGGAGTTAAACGTTCTTTCGAAATAATATTTCATAATAATAAGTGTTTGTATTTACTTCTGTTTTAATTAAAAATATTGTTTTAAGTGGTAATTACAACTCTTCCCACTTACCAATTACTTGGTCGTTATTAACAGAAACGGTGGCATAATTTTTTTTATACAATGCGATAATATAGGGCGCATCGGCATTAAAATTGAGCTTAATCATTTCGGTGTTTAATACAGAAATTTGCCAATTGCCACTAAACGATCTCTCTCCAGTATTAATACTGGCAGTATTGTCGTTATTTATTGTAAGAATAAAATCTTTAACAGCAGTTCCCTGATTATAGGTTCCTTTAATAACTACTGTTTTAGCTAAATTTGGTAAACTATCGTTTACAACTGGAGAGTCGTTGAGAAGATAAACCACTCCTATTACAATTGCTATTAGGAATAAAAATCCCACCACTCCTTTTCTTGAATTACTCATAATAATTGAACGTTTTGGTTAATAAAAATTTTATTGTTTTAACTGCTACATCACACTATATAACATTGATTATCATACTAAATATACAACTATTTATTAAGTAAAAACATTGTAATAAATGAATAATATGCACAATTAGAACTTGACTATTGGCTGGTACAGAATATTGAACACTCCCCTGTAGAAACAGAGAAAAAAATGTTGATGGGGATAGTGAAAGCTGAGTTAGCTATGTGAAGGATATTGAAAAAAATTCACACTATTAAACTATTTCGCAGTTTATTATGAATTCAAGGCACTATATATAGCTATAATGAGAATTGTAGCTTAACGGTTTTTGTACAAAAAGGTAAACTGTTAATAAGTTTTTGAAGAGATTAAATTAGGGCATAAAACTGTTGATAACAATGTATTAGTTTACATAAAAAACCTCGCCAATTTTAAGTTTGGCGAGGTTTTTAGGTCTTTATTATGGATTTAATATTTATACAAAAACTTATTTAATTTCTGTGAGCACTTTATTTAATAATAAGTTAAATTCTGTTGGCTTTTCAATCATTGGATAATGCCCCGTTGCCGAGATGGTTTCAACTTGAAAGCCGCTTTTGCAATGGTTTTTCAATCCGTCGTTGTTAGTAGGGAAATAATCGCTGTTTATTAAATACAGCTTGCTATTAAGTTGTTCTAATCGTTGAGCATCGGCATAAGAGTAGTGCATTTGGTTTATTAATGTATTATAGGCAATAACCGAATTGCTATTGGCGACATCAGATTTCACCCTGTCTTTCACTTCATTTGAAGTTGTTGAGTAAAAAAGCATCAAATCGGCATATACAGGAGCCGAGTTTTTAAAATCGTTTTCAAGCAATGGGATGAAGTCGGTCATCTGTTTCATCTGTTCGGGGGTAAATACAACATCTATTATTTTAAAGTTGTCGATACCTACTATGCCAACTATTTTGGGATTGTTTGTTAATGCTGTTTGCAACATTATTTCGCCAGCCATTGAATGTGCAATAACTACAACATTTGTAAGGTTCATAGTGTCGATAAATGCTGTTACATCGTTGGCATACTCTTCGACAGTCCAGTTGGTTCTTTGGGCTTTTGACTTACCAAAGCCAGGTAGGTCGATTGCGTAGACATTGTAATTTTGAGAAAAATATTCAATCTGATTATTCCAATAAGTAGCATCGATACACCAACCGTGTAAAAAAAGAAGAGTTGTGTTGCCTTGTCCTTGTTGAAGATAATTGATTTCAACGTTATTGTCTCTGATTGCGATTTGTTTTGCTGTCATTGTTTTTAATGTTTGTGCTTTGGCTACACTTGCAATAAGTGCAGCAATAACGATTAATAAAATTGCCTTTCTGTTCATTTTTATTTGAATTTGATGCAAAGCTAAAAAGGCGATATGACAACCCTATGTCAGGGGTTTGGAAATAATCGTTTAGAACGTTCTTCTAAGTATTGTTGCAAACGGAAAGAGACGTCGGGAGTGAAATTAGTTTGCTGCAATTCGAACTCTTTTATCCTGTCGAGGCGAAACTCTCTAATTTCTTGACGTAACTCACAAAAGGCAATAGTTGACCAAACAGCACCACTAAAATAGACGGCATAAGGATGAATTGTTCGTTCGGTGGTTTGCTGTTGCTCTCGGGCCTGATATTTTATCTTTAGCTTTAGGCTTTCGGTAATAGAGTTCTGGATATTGTCTAAATAGAGACTTGTAGGCGCCCAAGGTTCTTGATAACCTATTCTTGAATTTAGAAATTCTAATTTGTCTTTATCCTTAAGAGATAAAACAGCTTTTATTTTTAGAAGAGCAGATTCGTAATTATGCTTAAGAGAATCTTCGGTGTGATAGTTTAAAATTTTACTTGTAGTGACTAAAGCTCGAGCTTCTTCCATTGTGAAAGAGACAGGCGGCAAGCTATAATTTTCGACTAAAAAATAGCCCTTCCCCTCTTCTTCGCCAATAGGAACACCCGCATTTCTTAATGATTGAATATCTCTGTATACTGTCCTGCTTGAGACTTCGAAACGCTTAGCTATTTCGCTAGCAGTAGTAAGTCGTTTAGATTGAAGTTGTATAAGTATGCTTGTTATTCTGTCGAGTCTATTCATTGTATATGTTGCGCTTTAAATGGGGTGTAACTAATAATTAAACGCCATTGTTTTACTTAAACTTTATAAACTGCAAAGTGAAGTTTTAAGGCACTAAATATAGCAACAAACCGAATTATATCTTAACGGTTTTTTATACAAAAATGTATACTGCTTAATTGTGTAACAAAACTATTATAACAACTATTTGACCTGATACTATAGCTATCAATAACCATACTTTTACTGACACAAAACACTATGGCAGGCATTGGGAGTTGATGAGTGGAGTAATTACCTTTTTTGTATTTAAAGAAAACCTAAATAGTGTAATTGCGTAAGGGTTTGGTAGCATTATAACATATTGGAGTTGTATTAAAGAATGTTGTAACTTATGGATTGATTAAAAAAAAACTAAATATCAGGTTATTATGAGAGCATTTATAAAGTATAGTATTGTTACTGCTTTTATGCTTGTTGGCATTACAGCAAAATCGCAAATCAGTATAGGAATTTTGAACAGCTGGGGAACCAATACAATAGACTTTGAAAGCCTTATGGGATCGCCATACTGGAGCGATGATAATTCGCCTTATGATACGCAAATTACAGACTATTCACGATTTGTATACAAAGGAGGTGTGCAGTTAACTAAAACATTAAAAGGAGGAGACGTTATAGGAATTGAAGTTGGCATAAGCAGACTATACTATGTAGAAGAGAGATATAGTGTATTTTTGTTTGACAACGAGTATAGATGGAGAACCTACGATATTTGGACAACAAATATCTCGGCTATCGGCCAGATGTATTTTGGTAACAATTTCTACCTTCATGGTGGCGCTGGCTTACATTTGTTCCTTTTAGATTCAGGTATATCACCAGCTATTCAGGCAGGTATTGGATACAATATTAAACTCAACAATAAAATTTCTATCCCTATTGAATTCCGAAATGATTGGATATTTGGTGAAGAAACATCGGGCGTATTCGCTTTGGCAGCAATATTTAAAATAAACGTATCGAAAAAAATGTGATTTGTAGCATTATAACAAACAAGAGTAGAGACAAGGCGTTATTCCTTGTCTCTATTTTTATGTTATTATATTTGGTAAACCCTTACTTTTTTATTCTTGAGACGAACGTTATTTAATGTTTTAACAAGCCTATTAATTTCTGTTGAGTGAACAGCAACAAAAGCACAGTCGGTTTTAAGTTCAATAACACCAATCTGATCATTAGTAAGATTCCCTTGCTTATAAAGAATACCAGCAATATCGCCCTTTGAAATTTTGTCTTTACGCCCACCCGAGATAAAAAGAGTAGACCAAAGAGAACCATAAGGAACATCGGCATGGTGAATATACTCTTCGGGATAATTAGCTAAAAAAGGTGGTAACGACTCATTCTCCCACTTAATAATGTAAGCAGTACCCTGACTATTCATTCGAGCAGTTCGTCCATTACGATGGGTAAATTCGTGCTCTTTTGGAGGAAGCTCGTAATGTATAATAAAGTCGAGTTCGGGAACATCGATACCACGAGCAGCCAAATCGGTTGACAAAAGCAACTGATGCGACGAGTTACGAAACTTAATTAGAGCTCTCTCACGCTCTTGTTGCTCCATAGTACCATAAAAGCATCCATGAGCTATTCCGTGATCGTTAAGAAAATCGCTTACCTGTTGAATTGTATCTCTAAAATTGCAGAAAACAATACCAGGCTTATCGCCTTTAAAACAAATAATATTTAGTAATGTCTGCAGCTTATCTTTATCGGGAGAAACAACAGTTTTTATAGCTAACTGCGATGTTTGATGATCGAGATAATCGATATAAACAGGATTATTAATACCAACAAACTCGGGTATTTCAACCTTTTCGGTTGCCGAAGTTAAAATACGCTTCGACAGATTTGGTAGATTATCAATAATATCTCGCATATCGGCCTCAAACCCCACTTCCAGAGATTTATCAAACTCATCTAAGACAATAGTAGTGATACTGTCGGTAACAAAAGTTTCGCGACGTAAATGGTCGGCAATACGACCAGGTGTTCCAATAAGAATAGCAGGTGGATGGTTAAGATCGATACGATCTTTTGTAAAACCACGTCCGCCATAAAAAGCGTTTGCCTTATACCCCGAACCCATCTCGCGAACAACTTGCTCAATCTGAATTGCTAATTCGCGCGAAGGAACTAGAATAAGCGCTTGAATATCGGTACACTTTGGATTAAGTTGCGCAACAACAGGCAACAGAAAAGCCAGAGTTTTTCCAGTACCTGTAGGAGAAAGTAACACAGTACTACTATTTGAATGTATAGCAGCATGAGCCTCCAGCTGCATTTTATTAAGTGCCTCAATCTTAAGCTTGGCAAGTATATTTTTTTGATTTCGAATTGCTCCCGACATAATTAAACAACTATTTGTTTTTGAACTATAATTTTGGCAAAGGTAGATATTATATTAATGGTTTTGAGTAACAATTATTCCACACCTAAACATTAAGAATAAAAAACCCTCAACAAATTGTATGCTGAGGGTTGGCCTTATTTTTTAAGAGTTTTTTTGTACTCGTTAGGATGACGAAGAAGTCTAATAGCTTCGTGCACGGTCTTATCGTCGCCAACACTAGCCTCAATTAAACCAGCACGATAATAGTAACGTGTAACTATCTCTTGCTTTAGCATCTGAGAAATCTCCTCTTTAAAAGTATAAAAGTCTTGAAAAACCTCTGCCGAAAACTTCCCTTTAAGCTTATCGAAAATATCTTTCGACTTCTCGTAATACTTTTCTTTTTTAGCTATCTCTATTACCTTATCAATCTCCTTTTCAGTCTCTGTCTCAAACGAAAAGTCTTTCTTTTTAGCATAAGCTACAAACTTATCGTATTCGCTATCAGAAATTTTAAAATCGGCTGTAGCAGGAATAGAGTCATTTTCTGCACAAAACTCTGTTACATAATCGAAAATAATATCCTGACGCAATAGCTCAACACTTAGCTTCGATAAGTATTCTGGAGTAACAACAAGATCAGGAGTAACCCCTCCTCCATCTTTAACAATTCTACCATTACGAGTTTTAAACTCAGAGATAAGAGAGTCGGGAATTAACCCCACGCTACCATCCTCGTTACGATGAGAAAAGTCGATAGCCTGAACACATCGTCCACTAGGGATATAATACTTTGCCGAAGTAACTTTAAGAATTGTATTATAACTCATTGGCATTGTTTTCTGAACAAGACCTTTACCAAAAGTTCGTTGACCAACAATTACCCCACGATCAAGGTCTTGAAAAGAACCAGCCAAGATTTCAGATGCCGAAGCCGAACTACGGCTAGTTAAAAATACAATAGGAATCTTAGTATCAAGAGGTTTATTGGTAGTCTTATACTCTTTCATAGAATCCTCGTCGCGACCTTTTGTGTATACAATTAGCTCGTCTTTGTCGATAAACAAATTGGCTATTTCAACAGATTGGTTAAGCAATCCTCCAAGATTTCCGCGAAGGTCAATAACAAGAGAAGAGAAATTTTCGTTCTTTTTCAAATGGTTATATGCATCAATAAATTCGTTAATTGAATTCGATTTAAAGCCCGACAGATTAATATATCCAATAGAATCGGTAAGCATATCGTAATACTGTATAGTAGGGATAGCAATCTCTTGACGGGTAACAATAAATTTAAGGTTATTCTCCTTACCATGTCTCTTAACTGTAATTTCTAAGTCTGTACCAGGAGTACCTTTTAAAAGAGAACTTACATCGCTAGAGCTCTTATCTTTAGTAGAAACGCCGTCGATTGCAACAATAAGATCGCCAGCTTTTAATCCAGCTTTAGATGCAGGTGTATTTTCGTAAGGCTCTGCAATCATAACATAATCACCTTTCATACGAATACTAGACCCTATACCACCATATTTACCTGTAGTAATGAATTGCAAATCGGAAACTTCGTCTTCGGGGATAAATGTTGTGTAGGGATCAAGATCCTCAAGCATTGCATCGATACTCTTCTTAATAAGCTTATCTGGATTTATACCATCAACATAGTGCTGATTAAGATTTCTGATAACAGAAAAATATATCTCTAAATTCTTAGAAAGCTGAAACTCATTACCAATAGTAAAGGCAAAAAGAGTGCCTGAAACAATAACCAAAGCAACAACAATGAGCTTTTTACGACCTAATTTTAAAATGCTTTTTATATTCATTTGTTATAATTGTTTTTATTAATCAGATATAGCTAGAATAACTAGCCATTATACTAACACATTCACCGCAAAAGCAGGTAAACAAATATAGCAAATGGAATTGGATAAACGGAGAGTATAAAACAGATTAACTGTTTTTAACCATTAACAAACAATACTTACTTAACTACAAGATTTGATTCCCTAATATCTTTAACAAGACGTAATATGTTTGAGTTAACAGATTTTAGAATTTCATCGTAAGATAGTACCTCTTTAGATACATATATAAAAGCAAGATTAATCTGTATGTTCGAGTCGATCAACTCTTTATAAAGCAAGTGCTTATTAAACCTGTATGCCTCTTTAAACAAACGCTTTACACGATTACGTGCAACTGCAGTTTTATGATTACGTTTTGGTACCGAAATAAGAACCTTAGCAGGAAACTTACTTTTTGGCGACTCAGTTTTTTTCCATACAACTTTAAAAGGGTAAATAAAGTGAGAATTAGCAGAATCAAATAAACTTGTAATATCTGTTCTGCTACTTAATCGCTCAATCTTGGAAAAAGTAAATTGACCTTCCATATAAAAAAATAGGGGGCTAGGCCCCCTTATATTATTTAGTGCCTTTATTAATCTTAGTAATAAACTGATCTAAAGCACCAGTCATTGAAGGTGCCCCAGGCGCTGGCGCAGGAATATTAATATTTAACTTATACTCCGATATTGCCTTATGAGTTGTAGGTCCAAAACCAGCGATATATGTACTGTTCTGAACAAAATCAGGGAAGTTTTGGAAAAGAGATTTAATCCCTGAAGGACTATAAAACACTAATATATCATAATTTACATCAGCTAAATCTGAAAGATCAGAACTAACAGTACGATACATTATTGCGCTAGTATAATTAATTTTAGCTTTATTCAAAGAGTTAGGAATCTCTGGCTTATGAATATCAGACAATGGAACAAGGAACTTCTCCGATTTGTGCTTAACAACTATCTCCATAAGATCGGCAAAACGCACTGCTCCAAAAAACACTTTTCGCTTTCTATAAACAATGTACTTTTGCAGATAAACAGCAGTAGCCTCTGAGATACAGAAATACTTCATATCATCAGGAATAGTAATTCTAAGCTCTGTTGCTAATCTAAAATAATGGTCTATGGCTGTTCTGCTGGTAAAAATAACAGCTGTATGCTCTAGAATATCAATTCTAGACTGGCGGAATTCTTTTGCAGGAACACCTTCAACCTGGATAAACGGACGGAAATCTATCTTAAGATTGTGCTTTTTTGCTAAATCAAAATATGGT
>Ga0193951_1000625_pt1 | contig 15882 bp, 13 predicted proteins | sample BB_2_MG_FD_140370 | JGI IMG/M metagenome (GOLD analysis project Ga0193951, IMG submission 140370) | Microbial mat bacterial communities from the Broadkill River, Lewes, Delaware, United States - BB_2_MG | ecosystem: Environmental > Aquatic > Freshwater > River > Microbial mats | place: USA... | reverse complement strand
GTACAGAAGCTTTATAATGTGTTCTTCTTTTATCTCTTCTTGTTTTCGATATTTTACGCTTTGGATGTGCCATTTTAAATGTTATTTATCCGTTAATAGTTTTTTTAAATTATTCCAACGAGGGTCTATATCCTCTGATGATTTTTCTTTACGGTCCTCACTCGGACTTAATTCTTCTAATTTTGAAAGTATATCAGATTGTAATGTACCATCTTCTATACCTGGATGAATTCTCTTAACAGGAACCGCTAAAATAATGAGCTCATAGATATATTGAGCGACATTTATTTCATATTCGCCATGTGGTATAATTAAGATATCTTCGTTATCATCATTATACGCATTACCAAACTTTACAACTAATTTAAAATCGTCGTTAATTGCTTGATCATACGGTTCATTAGTAATATCACAGTTCACATTTACTGAACCTTTAGCCGAAAAAAACAACTCTAAGAGTGTTGATTTTTTTTCGAATTCTAGGTCAATTTTAACGTCAACTGCATTAAATTCATCATATTCAAAATGCTCAAAGAACTCATTATCAATTTGAAAATCAAAATGATGCATTCCTACTTTTAAACCTACAAAAGGGATAGTATAAGATTTTAATGCCTTCATTATCACATTCAATTTGAGCGTGCAAATATATAACTTTTTCCTAATTTAATGCCTAGATATCAACAAATTTTGTTTATAACTATCTAGATCCCTTTTTTAAAGGGTTTTTACTGTAGTAATTATACTCTTTTCTGTGTCTAAAAATTTCAATAGCCAAAATTATAGCTTGTTTCATAGAGCTTTCATCGGCAAGTCCTTTCCCTGCAATCTCATAGGCTGTTCCATGGTCTGGCGATGTACGAACCTTATCTAAGCCTGCAGTATAGTTAACTCCTTTACCAAAAGCAATGGTTTTAAAAGGAATTAAACCTTGATCGTGATAAGATGCAATTATAGCATCGAAATTTTTATAGGTATGAGAACCAAAAAAGCTATCTGCTGAGTATGGTCCATAAACTAAAGTCCCTGAAGCTTTAATTTTTTCTAACGTTGGTTTCAATACCGTATCATCTTCGCTACCAATAACACCATTATCACCAGCATGAGGATTAATAGCTAAAACTGCTATTTTAGGTTTTCTAATTCCGAAATCAGCGATTAGAGATTTCGTAACCGTGGTTATTTTCTCTTTAATGAGATCTATAGTAATGGTTTTACTTGCATCCTTAAGTGGCACGTGGTCTGTTAATAACCCTACACGCAACTCATCGGACACCATAAACATTAAACTTTTTCCATTTAAAGCTTTCGCCAAATAATCGGTATGACCAGGAAAATTAAATGTCTCAGACTGAATATTATGCTTGTTTATCGGAGCTGTAACCAATACATCAACCGTACCTTCTTTTAAAGCTTTGGTAGCTGCCTCGAGAGACCTTATGGCGTATTGTCCAATCTTTTTATCTTCTTTTCCAAATTCAATTTTTACAGATTCGTTCCAAACATTCACAACATTAACTTTGCCATGAACCACTTTGTCTGGAGTGTCTATACTGTAAAAATTAATTTTACTTTTAAAATGATTCTTAAGGAACTGCATGGTTTTCGCCGAGGCAAAAATAACAGGTGTATTTAATTCTAAAGCTCTAGAATCTTCATATGTTTTAATGACTATTTCTGCACCAATACCATTAAGATCTCCAATTGAAATCCCAACAATTATCTTTTCGTCTTTTTTCATTTTTTGTCTTTAACTTTGTAATTGCAAATTTAACTAAATAAAGTACAAATTATGTTCACAGGCATTATAGAAGATCTTGGCACGATAAAAACCTTAAATAGAGAGGGAGGGAATCTTCATATTACAGTACAGAGCTCTATAACAAATGAATTAAAAATTGATCAGAGTGTTGCTCATAATGGTGTGTGTTTAACCGTTGTTGGTATAGAAGGTGATACTTATACCGTTACAGCTATACAAGAAACCCTAGATAAGACAAATTTAGGATTACTTAAACAAAATGAAGATGTAAATATTGAACGCGCTATGAAGCTTGGTGATCGCCTAGATGGACATATTGTTCAAGGCCATGTAGATCAGACTGCCACATGTATTGACAAAAAAGATGAAAATGGCAGCTGGATTTTCACTTTTGAATATGATAGATCTCTCAATAATATTACTATTGAAAAAGGATCTATTACAATTAACGGAGTGAGTTTAACGGTCGTAAACTCTCAATTAAATAGTTTTTCTGTAGCTATTATACCTTACACGTTTAATCATACAACGTTTAAGTCTCTAAATATAGACGATACTATTAATTTAGAATTTGATGTTATTGGAAAGTATGTAAAGCGATTAAATGACTTACGTAACTAAGCTGCTCGTTTAGATAATTTATACGCTTTATACGCACCAAAGCTTAAAGCTAGTATAAATAAAACGACAATACCACTGTCTATGGGAAGACCAGGTGGGTTTGGTGGTGCTGGCGGAGGAGGTACATTTCCTGTAGTACCTTGAGCCATAGATGCAAAACCAACGAAAAAAACTAAGACAGAGGCAAACATATTTTTCTTATGCATTCTATTTAATTATGGTGTAAAAGTATTAAAAAATTTGAGTTGACAAAATTAAAATTACTAAAAAACATCTTTAAACGGTAAATTTAATCGATAAAATGCATAAAATGGGGTTAAATTAGGGAAGTTACCTACATTTTTCATTACTATTTAATGCAAATATAATATTAAAATTATATAAAGGACACACTGAACTCGCTCAAATCACAAAATAAGCGTTTAACTACCAATGGGTTCTAAAAGAAAAGACGTGCTACAGCATTCGTTACAATTCCTAATGAATATCTAGAAAACCCTTTTACATTATTCTCTGCATTAATTCTATAATAGTTGTTTATTGGATTTTTAGCATCAAAGATGTTCCATACGGAAATACCGAATTCAGAGCGGAAAGTTTTATTTATTTTAAATTTATAAAGTGCCGAAGCATCAATTCTAAAATAATCTTGTAACCTTTCGTTATTTGCCCTATCAAAATTAACCTCATTAGAAGCAATGTCATTGTCTATTAAAGGTATCGATGTTGGTTTCCCTAACCTATAATTTAATCCAGCTGAAATATTCCATAACTCATTACTATAGGTTGCACCTAATGTGAAGGCATGTGTGATATCAAAATTGCTAGGGAATTCAATTTCTTCAAGCCTTCTAAAGGTATAATCGTTTTTTATATACGAGTAACTCAACCACGTATTTAGATGATTGATTTTTTTTTGGACTAAAAGTTCAGCTCCTCTAACAGCGTAACTTCCTTTTTCTTTTTCAAATTCATACTTCGTAGTAAAACCTTGGCTTTGCGTGGTAATACCATCCACTTTTTTGTAATACGCTTTGGCATCAATTAACCAGTCTTTATTTCTATACAACAATCCTAACGAGACTTGTTTACTTTTAATTATTGGTATACTATCATTATCTGTAAGTTGCCATCTCCGTTTTTCTACTCCTAAAAAATCATTTTGGAAATTAATAATCTGCGAGGTGTTTTGATGTTTAAACTCACCTAAGGCTTCTAATTCAACATAATTTCCTAAAGCTTTTCGAATACTTAAACGCGGTTCTACCATCAATTCATCAAACTTTTCTAGATAATTCGCCCTTACACCTAACTTAACGCTAAAATCTTTCGTGTCATTTTCAAACTGTGTCTGAGCAAAGACCGCTTGTTCTCGTAAAACTTCAGAATCACGTCTAACAAATCTTGGGACATCGATATCATTTAGGTTTGTAATTTCAGATTCAATAAAATTATAGCCCAAATTAAATTGCCAAAGGTTTTGGATATAAAAACCCTCCAATTTTGCCGAGGTTTCAGACACTATATTTTCTTGTAAGAAGCGCTGTTCTGCCATTATGTTAGCATTTGCAGCTTGTAATGTATAATCTGTATTGTAAACATTGAGCACAGTACTTAATTTATCATTCCATTGCCGATGATAATTTAAACCTACGGAAACACTATTTTGAGAAATACTACTTTCTCGTGTCTCTTCTACTCCATTAAAAAGGGCCGATTCATCAAAAGTTAAATCGGTATGAACTAGCATGAAATTTAATCGTAAAAAATCTTTATTCGATGGCTTATAAAGCCATCTTAAAGACGCATCATAAAAATCGAAGGCTTGATTTGAGTTACGAATATTAGAGGTGTTTTCTGCTACTTCTGTGTCTTGAGTCACACGCTCAAAATACGTTTTATAGATTGGTGTTCTTACCAATTCATCTATAGATTTACGTCCTGCAACATGAACTGAAGACTTATCGCCAATTGGTACATTTAAAAATAAATCGGCATTAAGAAGGTTCATACCAATGGAGCCATTAAAATTGGATTCGATGGTTTTATTAGAATGCATAGCAATGGTTCCTGAAACACCATCGGTATATGAAGCATCTGTACCGTTATTAATTACGTTTGCCGTTTGTGTGATTTGCGGATTGAAGCTTGAAATAAGTCCGAAAAAATGGCTAGATTGATACATTTTTATGCCATCCCAAAGCATTAGATTTTGGTCGTGAGACCCTCCTCTTATATTAATATTAGAAACGGTTTCGTCTACGCTTAATACTCCAGGCAATGCTTGAACGGTATATAACACATCAGACTCTATAAGTCCTGGAAGCAAGGTAAACTTACTATAATCAATAGCTATACTTCCGTCTTGTTGTTTGTTTATACCTTTAACGATATAGCCGTTGAGTAATACAGAACTAAACACTTCAACTTCTTCAATTAAAGCAATAGCCTCACAACTATGTAATTTAAAAAATTGGGCTTGGCGCTCTATGGTTTTAAAACCTATAAATTGGATGGTAAGTAGCGTCTCTAATGATAGTACTTTAATTTCAAAATAACCATCATCATTAGTTACTGCATAATTGTGTTTCGTATTGATGGTCGCTCCATAAAGAGGATTACCTATAGTGTCTCGCAAATAACCGCAGATTATAATGGGCTTAGTGATACTAAAAACCATGTCGCTAATTTTGGTAAAAATTAAATTGGTCTGTTGTTCTAAGATTTCAATTTTAGTATTAAGACTTAGATCTTCAGTTAAAGGAATGACATAGACCTTTTTAAGAAGGTCACTTTTATAATTAAAATTAACATTATGAGTTTTAGAAATGTCATTAAGCACTTGTATGATAGATATTTTTCCATCATTAGCCTGTGCTTTTACTGAAAAGCAAACTAATACACTTATTAAAAAAGCTATATAGTTAATCTTTAGCATTGTGTATAACGACCTCTTTATTATTTATAATTTTATAGGTCAAACCAAGTGGCTGTGTAATTGCTTTTAAAGCATTATTAAGGTTATCGTGCTCAAATGCGCCTGTAAATCTCAACGTATTAGCAGCAATTGAATCTGTAATTGTGATATTATATTGGCTTTCGAGCTCTAAAAGCACTACTTGTACTGATGCATCTTTAAATACACTCATGTTTTTAAGCCAATAAGGCTCTGCTATGGCAATGTCAGATTTTTTAGCAATTCCTGATTTTAGAATAAACTCTGAACCGGCTGGCACTTTTATAACCTCATCTTTATAACTCACTTGCACTAAACCTTCATAACACGTTACTTTAAACATGCTATCCTTTGTAAACACATTAAACTCGGTTCCTAAAACTGTTACCTTTCCAAATTTAGTATTAACATCGAATTGTTTTCCTTTTTCGACATCAAAAAAGGCTTCACCTTTTAAATTTAAGGTTCTTTCGTTATCCCAATTTGAAGGACTATATGTAAGCTGAGACAACTCATTAAGTTCTACTCTTGAGTTATCAGGAAGTGTAATGGTTTCTTTTTGTGCTAAATCGGTCGCAATAGTATTTGTAATATCTCTATTAAAAAACATAAACAAAGTTAAACCGATGATAAAAACGGCCGCAAAACGTGATACAACCTTCATCCAATTTATTGATGATAACTTTCTATCTTGTAACTGGCTTTCTAATGCTTCAAACGCAGGCACTTTTGCATGATATTGTCCATTAAACCGCTGTGCTTCTTCAGCTATTTCATTATATAACTTTGCATCATCTAAAGCATTAAAAGCTTCCGCCTCTGCTTCAGATAAGTTATTGTCTAACCATTTTTTTAATAAATATTCTTTGTCCATAACTTGATGCTATACTTATAAAACAACTCAACTTTCAATTGTCCCAAAATTATTTTCAATTCAGTTCTTCCAATTGATCTTTCAACTTATTTAAGGCGGCATAAATTCTGTGTTCAGCTACTTTTTTGGTAATGTTTAATAGCGCTGCGATTTCTTTGTGGGTTTTTCCATCGACTTTACTCAAAAGAAACGCCACACGTTCTTCTTCTTTTAATGTTGTCAAGGCTGTTTCGTAACGCTTTAAGAATTCCTTTTTACGCAGCATAAATTCTGGCGTCTCATTGGTATAATCTTTAGGCTTCACTTCTCGATGCTTAAACACAATCTTTTGGTGCTTCACCTCATTAAGCATCATATTATTTGCAACGGTATATAAATAAGATTTTGCGGCTTCTGGTGCCACTTTAGCACAATTTTCCCATAATGTAATAAAGGCATCTTGCACTTTATCTGAAGGGTTTAATAAATCCCCATATTTGTAATATAAAATCGTACTCAGGCTTTGCGCATACTTATCGTAAAGTTTAGAAAAGCGTAGTTTATCACAGATATCTTTGTGTAGCGACTTAGACAATTTTATAGGTGTGTTAAATTTGAATTTTCAAAAATATACCTTTTTTTAAAGACCACGCAAAAGTTGAAACTACTATAACATCAAATCTTAATTTTGGATTTACAATTGAACCAAAAATGGTTTCAAAATTATAGACTCTATTTAAAATTTACGCGAATTAATTGAGCAATTCACACCTCATAGCAGCTTAAATTGTAATTAAATAATAAAAAGAATATATTTCTTGGGACATTTAATTCTTCAGTTGTTCTAATTATAAAGGCGGTAATTAAGTTGCCTTATTAATTGAAAAACTAAAAACATTTTTTTTATGAAAACCATGAAACCAATTCTTTTTGCCTTAGTAGGTTTGTTCTTAACCATGACCTCTTGCAGAACGGAAGATGACGTAAGTATTGATCCACCAGCAGAATCTACTTTACAAGCTAATTCTGCTTTAACAAATCAGATTCAAAGAGTTACCATGAATGATGGCTCTGTAGACAATATTGTTTACAATGCTAATTGTTTTACCATTGAACTGCCCATAACAGCAACCATAAATGGAGTAGAATTAACAATTACCAACATTGATGATTATGAAGACCTTGAAGATATTCTAGATGAATTTGATGACGATGATGATACTATTGTTATCGATTTTCCTATCACTATTATTTTTGCAGATTACTCCGAAGTTCTAATTAACAGTCTAGATCAACTAGAAGATTATGCTGATGACTGCAATGATGAAAATGAATTTGACGATGATATTGAATGTTTAGATTTTGTATATCCAATTACAGCTTCCGTTTTTAATACTAATAACGAAGTTATTGAAACACTCACATTTACCAACGATTATGATCTTTACGAATTTATAGACGATATAGATGAAGATGATCTAATTGGGTTTGAATTTCCTATAAGTATTGTAATTGCTAATGGTAACGTCATTGTAATTAATAATTTTAATGAGCTCGATGACGCCATTGATGAATATGATGACGATTGTGATGAAGACGATGATTACGACTATGACGACGATGATTGTACAAATTGTACACCAAGCCAATTAGAGTCTATTTTAACGACCTGTTCAGATTGGCATATAGACGAATTAGAACGCAACAATACTGACTTAGAAGACAACTATACAGATTACCTTTTTAATTTCTTTGCAGATAATACAGTTACAGTATCTTGGTCTGAAAACACTGCAAATGGAACATGGACAACTAGTGAAACCGAAAACAATATCACAGTAACCTTCGATATTCCAGGATTAGACAATATCAGTGATACATGGATTTTACATGAAATTGAAAACGATGATGATGATGATGATGATGATGAAATCGAAGTAAGTTTTGAAATAGGAGAAGACGACGAACTAGAATTTAAAAATAATAATTGTAACTAAATAGTAGACTAAAATAATATTAGTCCAGACGTAATGTAATTTATTAATAGCAGAACCAATCATGAAGCAATTTGTGATTGGTTTTTTTGTAAACCTACTTTTTTATTTTACATCTGTGTTTATAGTCTCATAAACCAATTTAACCTCTGCTTCTCCATACTTTCGCTCTAGGCGTCTAATAGTAAAATGTGCAGTAGCCATATTTTGAAAATGATTAACAAAGACATAATTTAGTCCACCACCTCCAATAGCACCAGCAATTGGCACAGCTTGAGCTAAAAATTTTTCGCTAATAAGAAGACTTAATCGTGTCGTAATTTTCGACAAAAAATTGCTTACCACATTAGACCCTAACGTTCCAGCTCCTTTTACCAAACTGTCTATACCCATTTTTATACTGGCGACTGATACATTATTCAAAGCAGAATTTAATGCCATACGTGTCGTATAATAACTCATCTCCATACCGTCATCGTCCTTAGAGTCACCACCAAAAGCAAAAACTTCTAAACAAGCCATTTGTCCTTCTAAGGTGTAAATATCTTCACCTTCACTTCGTGCGACATCCATTATAGTTCGCATTAAAAACTTAGTTGTTATCGCGACTTCAGAAGCAAATATAGCAGTTCCGAAACCTGTAGACGCTCCAAAAAAACCACTAACCGCTCCTGTGCCTGTCACTATACTTTTATAGGTGGTTTTAGAAGGCTTTTTAAATGTTTTATGTTTTTGAATAGTAAGCAAATTGGCTTTTATAATCTGAAGCAAAACTTTTTCTGTAATCTTCTCTACTTTCACTAGCACTTTTTCTGGAACGTAAGAAATTCCAGTTTCCACGGTATTACCAATTTTATTCACATTACGAATTGCCCAACCTAAATTTTGCATGCTCGCTTTTGCACGTATTAAGGCAGCTTTATCTTCTGGTGTTATAATATTTGTTTGTAGATTCAAGGCTTGTTATTTATTAATATTTGTCGATAAATTAAGGAAAAGGTTACAAAATCTCAATGCTATCAGAAAATAAAAAATAATTTTAAATCAGTTATAACATGAAATCACAAAAATCACTACATATTTCGAAGCAACTTTGTATTTTTATATCATGAATATTGGTTTAGTCCTTTCTGGTGGTGGTGCTCGAGGCGCAGCTCATATTGGTGTTATTAAGGCCTTAGAAGAATACGGCATTTTTGCCACACACATTTCTGGCGCCAGTGCAGGTGCTATTGTTGGAGCTTTGTATGCTGCAGGAGTGCATTGGTCTGAAATACTAACCTTCTTTAAAACCATTCCTCTTTTTCATGCTAAACGCTTTGCACGGAAAAAACCTGGTTTTTTAAATTCAGAAAATTTTTATGATGACCTTAAAACCTATTTACCAAAAGATCGTTTTGAAGATTTAAAAAAACCTTTATTTATTCCTGCGGCCAATATTATTGATGGTACTTCAACCATTTTTAGTGAAGGTCCACTGATAAAGCCCATCATTGCATCTGCCTCTTTCCCTGGTGTATTTACTCCGACCGAAATTGATGGCAATTTCTATGTCGATGGTGGAACGTTAAATAATTTTCCGGTAGAACCCTTAAAAAATAAATGCGACAAAATTATAGGTGTTTGTGTCAACCCTTTAAAATCGGTGAGTATGAAGGATTTGAGGCATTCTTATTCTGTCATAGAACGCGCTTATAAAATTAAAGTTGCCGCGGAGTCCTCTAATAAATTTCCTGATTGTGATATGGTTATTTCACCTCAAGAGCTCGTAAAGTATAGTACTTTTGGAATGAGCAATATGGATGTTATTTTTAATTTGGGCTATACAGCCGCTGTAAAAGAACTTCAAAATCATAAGGACTTATTTACATCTTAAAGTTATTATTGTTCTACTGCTTTTACGCAGATAAACCTTCAATAAATGTATAAATTATTTAGAGAAATTTTCTATAGAAAGAAATAACTTCAAATGAAGGTACCTAATTACTTTTCTTCAAGTATTTTTAACTCAACAGAAACCTATTATGAAAAATCAGCTTGTTTATACCTTGTTCGTGCTATTGATAATTTCAATGGCTTTAGGCTGTAAAAATAAGACGAAGCAAGAAGCGAAGAAAATGATAAAAACTTCTAAAATAGAAGCACCTGAAGCACCTAAAGGTATGGTTTGGGTTGAAAAAAAAACATTTTTACAAGGCGCTAAAGATTCTGACACCCATGCAATGCCAAGAGAAAAACCTGCTCATTTAGTCACGGTAGATGGCTTTTTCATAGACATCACTGAAGTTACCAATAAGCAATTTAAAGCGTTCGTTGACGCAACAGGTTATGTTACTATTGCAGAACGTAAGATTGATTGGGAAGATATGAAAAAAGAATTGCCTCCAAATACACCAAAACCGCACGATTCTATTTTGCAGCCAGGTAGTTTAATTTTTAATAAAGATGTTAATGCCGTTGTTAACATGGAAAACTACGGTCAATGGTGGACATGGAAAACAGGAGCGAATTGGAGACATCCTGAAGGTCCCGAATCTACTCTTGACGGTAAGGATAATTACCCTGTTGTTCACGTCGCCTACCAAGATGCACTAGCATATTGTAAATGGGCTAACAGACGACTACCAACTGAAGCAGAATGGGAATCTGCCGCACAAGGAAACAACACTAACACTATTTTTACTTGGGGAAATGATATAGCTCAACTAAATACAAATGCCAATACATGGCAAGGAGTTTTTCCAACAATTAATGACTCTAAGGATGGTTTTGAATTTATTTCACCCGTAAAATCATATCCACCTAATAGTATTGGCTTATACGAAATGACTGGCAATGTATGGGAAATTACTAGTGATTATTTTAATGTAAAATATTACCGAGAATTAGACACCTCTACACCCATTGAAAACCCAAAAGGTGCTACCTCACATTTTAATCCTAATAACCCTAATCAAGTAGAACACGTAATGAAAGGAGGTTCATTTTTATGCCATGCCTCATATTGTGCAAGTTTTAGAATTTCTGCAAAAATGGGAGTTTCCTTAGATTCTGGGTCAGACCATATGGGATTTAGAACTGTGGCTACAACAAAGATGTTACTGTCTAAAAATTAAAACATAACCTGCTCCGTAAGAGAGAAAACTCATTTTTAACAGATTAATTTAATATATAAAGTACCCAGTATCTAACTTCATATTTCTCTTAATCGTTTAAACTTATATCCTTATATGTTGGACTCGTTTTCTATCTACAACTAATTCTTATAACCGTTAACATACATATATTCTTCACATTTTTATAAGAGTCTGCGTTGGATTACAAAACACATTCTATCAACAATTAATTTAGAATATCAAGTTTTATACAATCTGATTAATTACTTGTTTTATTTGTCTTTTATGATAGGGCAGCGTCTGTTTCCCCTAGGTTTAGTGGGCTATTTATGTACTTTTGAGAAGAGCCGTTGTTTTTTAAACAGGTAAAAAACGACGCTTTTTTTAATATATAAAACTCACAAACATGTCAATAAAAAATTACCGTTATGTAGATTATCTATGGGACGACGCTAAAGTAGAAAACATAAAAAACGATGAAGTTACACTGTTCTTATATCGCTCTAACATCTTAGGTAGTGATCTAAGAATTACCAATTATGGAGGAGGAAATACAAGCTGCAAAACGATAGAGAAAGACCCTTTAACAAATAAAGATGTTGAAGTCATGTGGGTGAAAGGTTCTGGAGGAGATATTGGCACCTTAACAAGAAGCGGAATCGCAGGCTTGTACACTGATCGCTTAAGAGATTTAAAAAAAGTATACCGAGGTGTTAACTATGAGGATGAGATGGTAGCTCTTTTCAATCACTGTATTTTTGATCTAGACAGTAAAGCTCCATCAATTGATACTCCGCTTCATGGATTACTACCGTTTAAGCATATTGACCATTTACATCCTGATGCTTTAATTGCCGTAGCTGCTGCAAAAGACAGTGAAAAGGTAACTAAAGAAATTTGGGGTGATACCATGGGATGGGTGCCTTGGAAAAAACCAGGTTTTGAATTGGGTTTAATGCTCGAAAAATGTTTAGCAGACAACCCAGGCATTCGTGGTATTGTTTTAGGTTCCCATGGCTTATTCACTTGGGGAGATACCTCGTACGAATGCTATATCAACAGTTTAGAAGTCATAGAGATGGCCTCTGCTTATATCGAAAATAAAATTTCTGAAAATGGAGAGGTTTTTGGAGGCCAAATAGTTCAAAGTCTTTTAAAAGAAGAACGACTAGAAAAAGCAGCCGTATTAGCACCAATACTCCGAGGCTTATGTTCATCTGAAAACAGAATGATAGGTCATTTCACAGATGATGAAAAGGTACTAGACTTCATAAACAGTAAAGACTTACAACGTTTGGCGCCTATGGGTACGTCATGTCCAGATCACTTTTTAAGAACCAAGATTCAACCATTGGTGCTCAATTTAAGTCCTTCTGAAGATGTAAATAACACAGCACTCATTTTTGAAAAGTTAGAGCCTGCATTTGATAACTACAGAAAGGAATATGAACAATATTACGAGACTTGTAAAAATGATACAAGTCCTGCCATGCGAGATGCAAACCCAGTCATTATTTTATATCCAGGTATTGGCATGTTCAGTTTTGCAAAAAACAAGCAAACGGCACGTGTCGCGAGTGAGTTTTATATAAATGCCATTAATGTAATGCGTGGTGCTGAAGCCATTTCAGAATATACCTCATTACCGCGTCAGGAAGCCTTTGATATTGAATATTGGTTATTGGAAGAAGCTAAATTACAACGGATGCCTAAAGAGCTATCATTGTCTAGAAAAGTAGCACTAATAACTGGTGCTGGTGGAGGCATTGGTAAAGCCATTGCCGATAAGCTAGCCGCAGAAGGTGCTAATGTTGTACTTACAGATCTATCAGAAGACCGCTTAAAAGAAGCTATAGAAACCTACAAAAACGATACAGCAATTTATGTTCAAGGTGATGTCACAGATAGTAATTCTATTGCTAACACTTATAAACAAGCATGTTTGGCTTTTGGTGGTGTAGATATCGTTGTACATAGTGCTGGTTTAGCGATTTCAAAACCATTAGAAGAAACCACGGATAAAGATTGGGATATTCTGCAAAATGTATTGGTTAAAGGTCAATTTGAATTGGCAAAACAAGCTGTTACCATTTTCAAGAAACAAAAATTAGGTGGAGATATTGTAAATATAGCGAGCAAAAACGGACTCGTTTCAGGACCAAACAATGTGGGTTATGGAACCGCAAAAGCAGCACAGCAACACATGTCTAGATTATTAGCTGCTGAATTAGGAACCCATAAAATAAGAGTGAATGTTGTGAATCCTGATGGTGTTATTGTGGGTAGTAAAATATGGGAAGGCGAATGGGCAAAAGGACGCGCCGAAGCCTATGGTATTACAGTTGAAGAATTACCAGCACATTATGCCAAAAGAAATTTATTAAACGAAATCATTTATCCTGCTGATATTGCCAATGGTGTATTTTCTTTGGTTGCTATTTTAGATAAAAGCACGGGAAACATTATTAATGTAGATGGAGGCATGGCAAATGCTTTTGTACGCTAATCAATCTTTGAAACTATAACTATGCAAATACATCAAGAAGAATTAGTCGCTTTAAATAAAGATTTATTAGTTGAACATACGGAAAGTTTAACGCAATTGTCAAAAAAACATGACAATTTAGAACACATAATTGATACGATTTCAAACTATAATATTGCCATACCAAGTTGGGCATTAGGAGCTGGCGGAACACGTTTTGGAAGATTCGGTTTTGGTGGAGAACCGAGTACTTTAGAACAAAAATTAGAAGACATTGGTGTTATTAATGCATTAACTAAATCTGCAAATGCAGTGTCTTTACATATTCCTTGGGATATTCCTGAAGACACTAAAGCTATTAAAGAAAAAGCAAAAAAATTAGGTCTTCAATTTGATGCTATGAATTCCAACACGTTTCAAGATCAAGACAACCAAGAGTATAGTTATAAGTTTGGATCTCTGTGCCATACAGATAAAAACGTTAGAGATCAGGCTGTGGCACACAACAAAGCTGTTATTGATTATGGAATTGCCTTAGGTTCAAAATCTTTGACCTTATGGTTGGCAGATGGCTCTAATTTTCCTGGTCAGCTCAATTTTAGACGTGCTTTTGAAAACACCTTAGCAAGTTTAAAAGAAATCTATGCCCATTTACCAGCAGATTGGAAATTGTTTATAGAATACAAGCCTTACGAGCCAAATTTCTATTCTATGGTTATTCAAGATTGGGGAACATCTCACATGTTAGCTAAAGATTTAGGCGAACAAGCCTATACTTTAGTCGATTTAGGACATCATTTACCAAACACAAATATTGAGCATATTGTAGCTACATTAATGACACGAGGCATGTTAGGTGGTTTTCATTTTAACGATAGTAAATATGGAGATGATGATTTAAGCGTAGGCGTTTTGAAACCCTATCAGTTGTTTTTAATCTTTAATGAATTGGTTTTTGGAATGGAAAATAATCCAGCGAATAACCCAATTCCGGCATGGATGATCGATGCCAGTCATAATTTAAAAGATCCTTTAGAAGATTTAATCCAGTCTATTGAAGCCATTGAAACAGCGTATGCTAAAGCTTTATTAATTGACCAAAAAGCTCTTGAAGAAGCACAATTGAAAAATGATGTCGTAACGGCACAACGCATTTTACAAGACGCTTTTAACACCGATGTAAAAACAATTTTAGCCGAAGCTAGATTAAGGAATAATGGAGCTATCGATCCTATTTCAGCATACAGGTCGCTCGATGTTAGAAATATATTGATTAAAGAAAGAGGATTACATTCTACTGCAACAGGTTTATAATAATTTATGAGTACTTCAATAAAACAAGAGGTTATAGCAATTTTCGATATAGGAAAGACTAATAAAAAGTTTTTCCTATTCGATACTAACTATAACGAAGTCTATAAAGAGTACACAACATTAGAAGAAATTGTTGATGAAGATGGGTTTCCAACGGAAGATATATATGCGCTTCAAAAATGGATAAAATTAGTATTCAAAAATGTTTTAGATTCAAATACTTACACTATAACAGCTGTTAATTTTTCTACTTATGGAGCTAGCCTTGTCCATTTAGATAAAAATGGTAACATACTAACACCGCTTTTTAATTATTTAAAACCTATTCCAAAGGATATCTTAGAACAGTTTTATAACACCTACGGAGATATTTCAACGGAAACAGGATCACCACAATCCGGAATGTTAAATTCTGGAATGCAGTTGTATTGGTTAAAATATACGCAACCAAATGTGTTCAAAAACATTTCGTATTCGCTACACCTGCCACAATATCTTAGTTATATGTTTACAGGTGTTCCGCTCAGTGAATTTACCAGTATAGGCTGTCACACCTCACTTTGGGATTATGGTAAAAAAGATTATCATAGTTGGGTTTACAAGGAAGACATTGACCAAATACTTCCTCCAATTGTGTCAACTGAAACATCTATTTCTAAATACTATAATGGAAAACGTATAAAAATTGGAGTGGGTATTCATGATAGTTCTTCAGCACTCATCCCTTATTTAAAGGGTTCTAAAAAACCATTTGTTTTGGTTTCAACGGGTACTTGGAGTG
>Ga0193951_1000624_pt1 | contig 15890 bp, 17 predicted proteins | sample BB_2_MG_FD_140370 | JGI IMG/M metagenome (GOLD analysis project Ga0193951, IMG submission 140370) | Microbial mat bacterial communities from the Broadkill River, Lewes, Delaware, United States - BB_2_MG | ecosystem: Environmental > Aquatic > Freshwater > River > Microbial mats | place: USA... | reverse complement strand
CATTGTTCGTAATGAGCTTAGGTATGGGTGTACCTCTTTTACTTATAGGACTTGGGGCTGGAAAATATATGCCAAAACCAGGTGGTTGGATGGAGCATGTTACAAGAGTTTTTGGTATCGTAATGCTTGCTATTGCTCTATGGATGCTAGAACGAATCATTAGTGATACATTATTTATGTTCTTAAGTGCTATCTTACTTATAGGAACCGCTGCTTATATTAGTCAGTTCAAGCACCTTATAGTTAAAACCATTACTGCTATCATCTTTATCTATGGTGGACTTATCTTTGCTGGAGCACTAAGTGGAAGTACTAATGTACTTGATCCATTAGAAGCTCTTAAAGGTGGAGGAACAGCTACAGTACAGCAATCTGATACAAAATGGAAATATATCAAAACAGTTGATGAGCTAGAGCAAATTGTGGCAAATGCTAAAAAACCTGTTATGATAGACTTTTGGGCAAGTTGGTGTGTAAGCTGTAAAGAGCTTGACAATATCACTTTTAAAGATGCACAGGTTCTTAAAGAGCTTGAAAAATATGAGATATACAAAGTTGATGTGACAAAAAACACTCCTGAAGATAAAGAGCTTATGAAAAAGTTCACTCTTTTTGGACCACCTGCTCTTATCTTCTATGAAAATGGTAAAGAGCTTACAAATAAAAGAATCGTAGGATATAAAACTCCTGAAGAATTCTTGAAAATAGTAAAATAAGACGATAGTTATAAACATATGGATCTTATAAATTATGTAGAAAGAGGAGGAATAATAGTATATATCCTTATAGCGATGAACGTTATAGGATTTACTATTATACTTTGGAAAAGTTTTGTTATATTTATGGCTCGTCTCAACTTACAAAAAATAGCCAATGAACTCTTAGCTGAACTTCATGTAGTAAAAGAATATCAAGTAGCAGGGATACATGCTAGCGTAGCTCTACGTGTAAAAAAACTTGAAAGTGGACTCAATACAGTTAAACAGATAGCTTCTATTGCCCCTTTACTTGGACTACTAGGGACTGTTATAGGTATACTTAATTCCTTTGATAGTATTTCTCATATGGGTCTTGGAGATCCTAGTGTTTTCTCAAGTGGTATCAGTGTAGCACTTATAACTACAGTTGCTGGACTTATCGTTGCTATTCCACACTATATAGGATACAACTATTTTATGGGTGCTCTTGATAGTATAGAGGTTAAACTCGAAAATCTTATTATCGAAAAGCTTCAATGACACATAAACGTAGAGAACATCTAACTCCAGAGCTTACTCCTCTTATTGATGTTGTATTCATACTGCTCATATTCTTTATAGTAAGTTCTGTGTTCAAAAAAGAAGAACTTGCCCTTGTGTTGGATCTTCCAGCATCAAGTGCAACAGAACACGAAGTTGAACCAAAGCAATTGAACATTGAACTTTCCCCTACTTCATTAGCGTACTTAGGGAAAAAATTAAGTTTTGACAAACTTGAGACAGAGTTACAAAAAGTAGTTAAAAAAGATAAACCAGTTATCGTAAGGATAGACAAAAGTGTAAAATATGAGCGTATTGTAAAAGTTCTTGATATTTTACAAAAATATTCACTCACTAACCTCGCTTTGGTTACTGAAGAATAAAACGATATAATTACAATTCAATAAAACAAAGGATAAAACATGGCAAATGCAAGTGCAAGACATATATTAGTAGACAGTGAAGCTGTTTGTAATGATCTAAAAGCAAAAATACAAAGTGGTGAGACTACTTTTGAAGATGCAGCAAAAGAGTATTCAGAGTGTCCTTCTGGAGCACAAGGTGGAGACCTTGGAACATTTCCTGAGGGGATGATGGTACCAGAGTTTGATAAGGTTGTGTTTAATGATGAACTTAATGTAGTTCATGGTCCAATCCAAACACAATTTGGATGGCATTTATTAGAGACAACTTCTAGAGACAACTAAAAGGTTGCATCAAAATGGCAAAATCTAAAGAACATAGTCTAGATATCTCTGCAAAACTTAATATGCAAGATATGAAAGATGCTGTTATTCAAGCTCAAAAAGAAGTGGATAATAGATATGATTTTAAAGGTATTGAAAAAGAATATGATCTCAATCTTGGAGCAAAGGTCGTTACTCTTTTAACTGCAAGTGATCAAAAGATCGATGCAATGAAAGATATCCTCATTTCAAAAATGAATAAAAGAGGTGTCCCTATTAATGCACTCGAAGAGGTAAATGCAGATAATGCAAGTGGTGGAAATAGAAAGTTCACATATAAGATCATTGATAGTATAGAAAAAGATGAAGCAAAAAAGATTCAAACTGAGATAAAGAATCTAAAGCTAAAAGTAACTGCAGCCAATCAAGGTGATGAGATACGAGTAAGTGGTAAGAACATCGATGATCTTCAAAAAGTGATGGCACACTTAAAGTCACTTGATTTTAAAGCACCTCTTGTCTTTGACAATTTTAGATAAATAGATCGTAGTATTTAACTACAATCTATTTTCCAACCTTACATCTCTTCTTTTCTTTCCATCTTCAAACCTTCTTTTGCATTCAGGACTTACTGGATTAAGAGGTGGTACTGGTGTTGGTCTTCTATTATCATCTAAAGCAACCATTGTAAAATAACAAGTATGAGTATGCGTTGCTACCTTTTTTTGTATATTTTCAGATACAACTTTTATACCTATCTCCATAGAAGTAGTACCTGTATAGTTCACATGTGCAAAAAATGTCACAAAATCACCTACATAAATAGGGTGTTTAAAAAGTACTTTATCTACTGAAAGTGTTACAACATAATGCCCACAATATCTTGTAGCACAGGCATAAGCTATCTGATCGAGATACTTTAAAAGCTCTCCTCCATGAACGTGTCCTGTAAAGTTTGCCTTATCTGGTGTCATCAGGACACTCATTTGCATCGATGCTGGATTTGTATTTAAAACATTGCTTTCCATTTTTACTCCAAAATTATAATATAAACTTATAGTATCTTATCAATGTAGTATAATCATAGCATTTTAAATATTATCTTGTATTTATAAGATATTTTTAACCTAAAAGAGCTTTCATATCATCTTCTGTAAGAGTCTGAACCCCAAGTTCAATAGCCTTGTCATACTTACTTCCAGCATCTTCTCCATAAATAAGATAATCGGTCTTTTTAGAAACTGACCCAGCAACTTTAGCTCCAAGTTCTTCTAACTCTTTTTTGATAACTCCCCTACTTCTACTCATCGTTCCTGTAAGCACTACCGTTTTATCTTTAAAAGGGTTTTGTACAACCTCTTTTTTCTCTTCAATCAAAGGATCGATTATCTCAAATAGTTTCTCCATAACTGTTCTATTGACACGAATGAACTCTAACAAAGAATTAGCCATCTGTTCACCAAACCCATCAAGACTTTCAAGGTCTTCAAAAGTTACATCAAGTATCTTCTCTCCAAACTCCAATGCAACTTGTTTACTTGCAACCTCTCCAATATGTTCAATTCCTAGAGCATTTATTACACGATATAGTGGTGTTCCTTTTGTTGATTCAATAGCATTAAGAAGATTATTGATCTTTTTTTCTTTAAAGCTCTCTAGTCCTTCTAGATCCTCATACTTAAGTGAATACAGATCAAGTACATCTTTTATCTTCTCTTTTTCTACTAAAAGCTCTACTATTTTATTTCCTAGACCATCTATGTTCATACAATTCTTTGAAGCAAAATATATAATAGAATTTACTCTTCTACTTGGACAATCAAGGTTTTGACATTTGATCAAAATATCTTCTACTAAAAGTTCGCTTTCACATTTTGGACAATGATTTGGAATCTTTATCTCTTTTTCATTCCCTTTTCTTCTATCAGTAAAAACTTTGGTGATCTTAGGGATGATATCTCCACTTTTAATGATAATAACCTCATCACCAAGCATAAGATTCAATCTTTTAATCTCATCAAAGTTGTGTAAAGTTGCACGACTTACAGTTGATCCATCAATAAGCGTAGGCTCTACACTTGCTACTGGAGTAATAGCTCCTGTTCGACCAACTTGTAAGATAATATCAAGTACTCGGGTCGTCTTCTCAACTGCTGGAAACTTATAAGCACATGACCATCTTGGAAATTTTACTGTGTAGCCCAAGTCACTTTGTGCTTCAAGGTTATCTATTTTTATTACCATTCCATCTAACCCCATAGGGATAGCATCTCGCTCTTTGATGATATGATGATATACCTTTTCTATCTCCTCTACCGTAAAACAAAGTTGCTGAATAGGTGGCTTTACAAACCCTAAAGAGTAAATAAAGTTCATAACTTCTGAACTAGTTTGAAGCTCCAAAGAGTTTACCCCGACACCCCAAGGGTTAAAAAATAATTTTCTTTTTGCTGTTATACTTGAATCGAGTTGCCGTAGACTTCCAGCAGCTGCATTTCTTGGATTAGCAAAGGTAGGTTCATTGTTTTTAAGTCGCTCAAGATTGATCTCTTCAAAGTCACTTTTTCTTATCACTACTTCCCCGCGGATCTCTATCAAACCATCATAGTCTATATGAAGTGGAACCGTTTGTATTGTTTTGACATTGTTCGTAACATCCTCACCAACTTCACCATCTCCTCTAGTAATAGCTTGCTTTAAAACTCCATTTTCATAGATAATATTTAAACTTGCTCCATCGAACTTTGGTTCACATACGAACTGCATCGAATCCCTATCAACTACTTTAGATGCTCTTTTGATCCAATCTTCTAGTTCTGATGTATTGAAGATGTCTTCTTGAGACCACATTCGAGAAAGATGTTTTGCCTTTTCAAAGCCTTCTAAAACAACCCCTCCAACCCTTTGAGTAGGACTTTTTGGATCAATAAATTCTGGATTATTTTTCTCAAATTCTATAATCTCTCTATTTAACTGGTCATACTCTTCATCAGTAGCTATAGGATCATCTTCTACATAATATGCCTTTGCCCATTGAATTATTTTTTTTACTTTTTCCTTATAAACTTCTTTAGTCATCCATCTACTCTTTATATTTATTTTACGTATTATATCAAACTAATGATAATTAGCTATAATAAAATAACTAAAAACATGGAGTTTAATCATGACTTACAGTGAAATATTTATTTTAGGTTGGAATCTAAATGCTCTTATGTTTGTAATTAATTTGATCTTGGCTTTTAATGTCATCAAAAGTGCTGATGTTGTAAAAGTCTCAAAAGAAAATGAAAAATTAAGCGAACTTAAACAGCAAGTTGACTTATATTATCCAAATAGAGCCATAGAAACATTTCTAAGCTATGTTATCCCTTTTGCTGCGTTTTATCGTGTGGGATACAGACTTTTAGAACTTAGAGCATTTTTAAGTAAAAACAAAGAGGCAACTCTTTTTGACTTTATGATATATAAGTATCAAAGGGACATAGAAAAAGCCCAAAACTAATTTGTAACTTTTTTATCCTATAATACCTTTATCAATTTACGAAAAGGTGTTATCTTGAAGTTACAATCTCTTTATGTCTCTCAGTTAGAATTTGAATCAGGTGCCGTCATTGTCTCTTATGGACTGATGGCAATGTTAAAAAGAAAATATAAAAAGGTCGCTTTCTTTCGACCTATTGTCTCTTTTATTCCAAATAATGACATAGAGCTCATAGTAAATAACTTTAAATTAGATATCGATATTGAAGATTGTATCGGTACTACTAGTGATAAAGCGAAGAAACTCATCTCCAATAACCAACAAAATAAACTCTACGAAGAACTTATAGAAAAATATGAAGCCCTTAAAGAGAAATACGATTTTGTACTTATCCAAGGAGTCAGTAAAGAGAGTTTGGATATTGATGTTGATTTTGATATCAATCGCGAACTTGCAAAAAACTTTGATACTCCAATTATCGGTGTCCTCAATGGAAAAGATAAAACAAAAGAAGAGATACTTGAAGATATAGCGATCGAAGCCAACTCTATTCACTCAAATGGAGTAAATCACTTTGCAACTTTTGTCAATCGAGTTGAAGAGAAACATATAAAAGAGATAGAACAAACAAAAACACCTTATTTGCTTTACTGTATAAAAGAGGTTGCTGCTTTATCGAACATCACCATTGCAGATATTCAAAACTCCCTTGATGCAAAAGTGATCATTGGAGATAAAGAGGATCTACATAAAACGATAAATAACATAAAAGTTGGTGCAATGAACTTTGAGAACTACTTAGACTATATCGATGATAAAGACCTCATCATAGTCCCAGCTGATAGAAGTGATATCATAGTAGGCTCTATTGCAGCGATCCACTCTAAAACAGTTCCCAATATAAGCTGTATCCTATTAACTGGAAATATCAAGCTCAAAAAATCCATCAAAGAACTTCTTAAAGGTTTTAATGAACAGATCCCTATTCTAAAAGTAAAAGCGAGTACTTTTGAAATAGCTAAGAGAGTATCAAATGTAAAAGCTATCTTACGAGCAGGGAATAAAACGAAAACCTCTTTGATCGAAGGGATATTCAATAGCTCAGTTGACCTAAAAAAAATAGAAGAACAACTTCAAATAGACTCGCCTCATATCATAACTCCTGTTATGTTTGAATACAGTTTATTAAAAAGAGCAAGAGAAAACAAACAAACCATCGTACTCCCTGAAGCCAAAGATGAACGTATACTAAAAGCGAGTGAAATACTTCTTAATGCTGATGTAGTAGATATCGTACTACTAGGAGAAGAACAAGACCTCATAAGAAGAGCAAATCTTCTAGGAATAGATATCTCAAAGGCAACCATCATCGAGCCTGCCTTATGTAGCTACATCAATGAAATGGCTGAAGCATTTTTTGAGATAAGAAAACACAAAGGTATTACAAAAGAGCAAGCCTTAGAACTTCTTCAAACGAACAATAACTATTTTGCTACGATGATGGTTCACATGGGCTATGCAGGAGGAATGGTAAGTGGAAGTATCTCTACAACAGCTGATACGGTAAGACCTGCTCTTCAAATAATAAAAACCACAAAAGATACTCCTATTGTATCGAGTGTATTTTTTATGTGTTTAGATACAAAAGTACTTGTATATGGGGATTGTGCTATCAATCTTGACCCAAGTGCACAGGAGCTAGCTGTGATTGCTAAAAGTAGTGTAAAAACTGCCAAAGCTTTTGGGATAGACCCTAAAGTAGCGATGCTCTCATACTCTACTGGACAAAGTGGAAGTGGTGCTGATGTTGAAAAAGTAAAAGAGGCTACAAAGATACTTCAAGAGGATAAATCACTTTTAGTCGAAGGACCTATACAGTATGATGCAGCTATCGAAAAAAGCGTTGCAGCTTCAAAACTTCCAAATTCGAAAGTAGCAGGAGTTGCCAATGTGCTTATTTTCCCTGATCTAAATACAGGAAACAATACCTATAAAGCTGTACAAAGAAGTAGTGGTGCAGTAGCTATTGGTCCTGTACTTCAAGGTCTCAATAAACCTATCAATGATCTTAGTCGTGGTTGTCTTGTAAGTGATATAGTTAACACCATAGCAATTACAGCCATCCAAGCAGCTGATTCAAACAACAAAAAAGGGAAATAATGAAGATATTAGTATTAAATAGTGGAAGTTCATCGATAAAATATAAACTTTTTGACAAAGAAACCATGAAAGAGATAAAAAGCGGTATCAAAGAGGAAGTAAAAGATCACAAAGAAGGGATACAAAGGATACTAGGGAAACTTCAAGAAGAAAATCTTATCAATGATCCTAAAGAGATCTTTTGTGTTGGACATCGTGTGGTACATGGTGGTGACTTCTTTACAAAAGCTACCTTAGTAGATGAAGAAGTGCTAGCAAAGATAGAGATACTATGTGAACTTGCGCCTCTTCATAATCCTGCTAACCTAGAAGGTATCAAAGCTGTAGAAGCAACTTTAGGAAATATTCCTCAAGTGATAGTATGTGATACTGCATTTCATCAAACTATTCCAAACTATGCTAGCTTTTATCCACTCCCTTATGAATACTATGAAAAATATCATATCAGAAAGTATGGATTTCACGGTACTAGCCATCAGTTTATTGCCAATGAAGCAGCTAAGCAATTAGGCAAACCACTTGAAGAGTGTAATCTCATTACTCTTCACCTTGGAAATGGCTCAAGTGCATGTGCCATTCAAAAAGGAAAAAGTATAGATACTTCAATGGGATTTACTCCTCTAGAAGGTCTTATGATGGGAACCCGCTGTGGAGATATAGATGGTTCTTTGGTTTATTATCTCGAAGAAAAGCTTGATTGTACACGAGAAGAGATATATAATATCCTTAATAAAAAAAGTGGATTTAAAGGTTTATGTGGTACAAATGATCTAAGAGAAGTTATTAGACTCATCGATGAAGAGTGTGACACCCATGCAAAACTTGCTCTTGACATGTTCATCTATAGAGTAAAAAAATATATCGGAAGTTACCTCATGGTACTTGGCAATGTAGATGCCATTGTACTAACAGGAGGTATTGGAGAAAACTCAAAGCTTGTAAGAGATGCCATCTATGAGTCAACTGACAAGTTCGATCTAGTACATCTTACTATTACAACGGATGAGGAAAAATCGATCGCTATACAATCAAAGGAGCTATTAGAAAAATGATAAGACTCGGTTCAAACTCAAAAACAAGAGCCTTGATACTCAAACAAAACAACATCAAGTTCATACAAACTGGTGGTGAATTTGATGAAGACAGTATAACCACAAAAGATCCAAGAGAATTTGTAATAAAAGCTACAAAAGGAAAATTTGAAGAGCTTTATAGTAAGTATGGCTGTGAAGAGATGCCATTACTTGTGGCTGATACTGTTGTGACAAGTGGTAAAGAACTCTTACGAAAAGCAAAAGACAAAGATGATGCGAAAAGAATGTTAGAGCTTCAAAGTGGAAATGAAGTGAGTATCATCTCTTGTATGATCTTTAAATCACTTGATACTGAACTCTTTGATATCTCAACGACCACTTATCATTTTAAGGAATATGATAAAAAAGATATGGAACAATACATACAAAGTGGAGAATGTATGGGAAAAGCTGGTGCAATAATGGTTGAAGGCTTTTGCAAACCCTATATCAAAAGTGTTGAGGGATATGAAAGTACCGCTATGGGACTTTGTATAGAAAAGCTTTTACCATTTATAAAATAAATATAAGTTAGAAGAGACTATTATGAAAAAACTTTATTGTTACCTGTTTTTACCTGTTTTTGTTGTGGTGTTTTTTACATCGTGTGTTACAAAAGATGCTTACTATTCTGGGCAAGAGCCTTTAAAAAAGAATAGTGGACTCGCTTTAGCTTCTGCTATAGCAAATAAAGAGATTGGCTCTCACCTCTTTGTGTTAATAGATATTGTCAATACACAAACAAACGAAGAACTAACCCTTGAAAATAGAGTTTGTCAAGTTAAAAAAAGAGATGTTGGTCTTTTAGCCAAAGCATTTATTAGCAAAGAAAGATCTAAAGATATTATCCAAACACCAAAAGGTTGTGGAAATATTATAACAGGAGAACTTACTTCAGGACAATATGAGCTAAAACAGATCAAAATATTCTCACAAGATATTAGTAGTGGTATGCTAGCAAGTAAGATACGATATATCCCAAAAGCCAAGCACTTTTTTACAATCAAACCTTCAGAGGTCACTTATATTGGAAATGTAGATATATTCATTTCTAGAATGCTTATGTCGAGTCACATTAGTGATGGAACTATTGAGATGAACGATCGATTTGAACTCTCAAAGGAGATAATGAAAAAGCATTTTCATAGACTCAAAAAAACAAAAGTGACAAATAGTACTATCCGTTTAGAAGCTAAAAATATATAACCCATATGATTCAAAATCATTTAAACATCATATGATATACTCTTAGAATTTTCACTTTAAAGGTATTTAACTTGATCTATAAAAAGCTTTTTTTATTACTTATTTCTACTTCTATCTTTGCACAAGATATCACTTTAAAATGGTTAGAACAACAACCCCAAAGCTATGCAAAAGATTTTTATATCTGGAGATACTTAAATGAAGACATCACTCCAAAAGAAGCAAATGAAGCTCTCTCTCAAGTAAGAAGGCTAAACAATAAGATATTCTATAGATATATCAATAAGGCCAATGATCCTATTTTTGATGATTTCAAATCTTGTATGAAAGAGAAAACTCTCAAGCTTCTTAATAAAGATGATTATTGTATAGAAGCAGGGTTAAGTATGTATGACGCGACAAAACTCTCACGCAAAGACCTAGACCATATAATAAAAAAAGTACAAAAAGAGTACCCTCACTTTGCTAAAAAACTGCAAGTGTTAAGATCTGCACTCCCATTTAAAACTCTTATAGAACAAGACAATAAAATATTTTTTGAGGTTTTTAACCAAGTTGGCGGGAACTATAGAGTAGCACAGTTCAATGAACTTTTTCCAGTAAAGACCCTACAAAGACTTAAAGCAGATAAATGGAATTTTACAACCATGATCCAACTCATCACAAGTAATCCAAAAATGAAAAAAGCTCAAAAGTCGCTTCTAAATTTTTATGATGAGGAATTAAACTACAAAACAAGCTTTGCTTTAGCTATCAACGCTATAAAACACAAAAAGAAACAACTCGCACTCAAATACCTCCAACTTTCATATGATAAAGCCTATTACCAAATGGAAAAAGACAATGTAAGCTTTTGGCAATACCAACTAAGCAATGAGAAACAATACCTTGAACGTCTTAGCAATAGTTGGGATGTAAATATTTATACACTTTTTGCAAACCATAAGCTCAAACAAGATCCAGACAATATAGTATTTCAACTCGACCAGCTTAACAAAAAAAGCTCTTTTGATACCAATAATCCATTTCAGTGGCATGAAGTATTAGAAGAGAGTAAAAAGATAGATGACACACAAATGAAACATTATGAAAACCTTTTTAGCTCCCCTGAGACATTAGGTCATCTCGCTTTTGTAAAAGAGAGATTCCATAAATACAAAAAATCTTTTTTCATTACCCCTTATGAAGAATATATTGGAAATCTTGATAAAAATAGACAAGCTCTTATCTACGCCATTGCAAGACAAGAGAGTAGATTCATTCCTACTTCCATATCTACTTCTTATGCTATGGGTATAATGCAAATAATGCCTTTTTTAAGTCGTGCCCTTGCAAAAGAGTTGAAAGAGCCTTATAAAATAGACAAACAACTAGAACCAAAGACAAATCTAAGATATGCGAATAGACATTTGAACTTTCTTGAAAGAAGACTTGATAATCCACTTTTCATAGCATATGCTTACAATGGAGGGATAGGTTTTACAAAAAGAACATTAAAAGGGGGATTATTCAAAAGAGAAAAATATGAGCCTTGGCTTAGTATGGAACTGATCCCATATAGTGAAACTAAAAAATATGGAAAAAAAGTTTTAGCAAACTATTTTATCTATCAAAACTATCTCAATCCAACAAATAAAATAAACTTTAGCAAACTTATAGCAAGTATTAAAAACTAATTAATACTTGTTTTTCTCAAAGTTTGCAGTAGTAGACCTGTCTTTATCATCTCTAATATCTAAAACAAATCCACTTACATCTTTTATATCTTTGAATTTATAGATACTATAGCTTGCCCACTCATTTTTCAAAGGGATATTCTGAGCGATAAGAGGATAGTTTTCTGTAGAAAGTATCTCTAAAGGAGCGATCCTCTCCTCTTCTTTTTGTAAAGCGATAGACAATTTACTTCTATTTTCTTTTATTTTATAGATTCCAACTAAAAAATACTGATTTCCATCATCCCATCTCACACCATCAGAACCATTGAGATACGTTATGTTAACAACTGCTTTTACCTCATCTTCTTCTATGATCTTGGCTATTTTTGTGTACTTTGTCAACTGTGCGTACACGGGATTTTTATCTGAGTATTTTGTAGCATGTTTTTCACTACAACCTGTTAAAAAAGAAAAAAGTAATACGGATATTATTAAATAGTTGGTTTTTATTGCGTTCATAAGGCAAATTGTACTTAAAAATTGCTTCAAAATCTAAATCCTAAGAAGTTTGATCAAACACTTAATGACTCTTTCATCTCTTCATAAAGATTTTTATACTCCTTCTTAAGAATAGGCCTATTAAGTGAAAGGAGTAAAAGTTCTAACTCTTTTGCATCTTTTCTAAATGGTACTTGAAAATGTTTATGTTCATTGAGCATAAAACCAAATCGTTTGTAAAACTCATATCTTCTTTTGCTTATATCATCATGGAGAAGTTCTATCTCTAAGACTACATTATTATGTTTTTCTAAAAAGTCCAACAATATGCTTGAGCCATAAGAGTTTCCTCTATAAAAAGGGCTCACTGCAAAATGTTCTATAAAAGTATGTTCTTGAAACTCCCAATAAAACAAAATTCCAACAACTTTTTCTTGATCTAAAAAAACATTTGCTGTATATCTTTTATCATTTATTATATATTTTTGTTCACTTAAAGTTCTTTTTTCCACAGTTGGGAAAGAGTCTTCATATATCTTCCATGCTTCATCAAAATATTTGCTAGTATGGTTTTGAAGCTTTTTAGTTTTTAATCCCATTTTTAATCAACAAGATAATATTCAACTGTAGAAACCACTCGTATCTTTTTAATATGTGGATTGTTTTTATCTCTTTGGGAAATGCTAAATTGTCCTTGAGAAGCTTTTTTTATCTTTCCTAACTTACTATTGGAATCATCGGCAAACTTTTGAGCTACTACTCTTGCATTTTTTGTAGCTTCTTCTATCATCTCAGGTTTTATCGCATTGAGTCTTGTGAAAATATATTCTGTTCTTGCTTGATAGTCATTTCCACTAAAAACTATCCCTTGCTTCCCTAAACTTGAAAGGGTACTTTTTACTTCCCTTACCCCTTGAATATTTTTAGAATAAACAGTAACTATCTCAGAAGCACTGTATCTATACTCGGCTTTTATATTCCCACCATATTGTTGTGCTGATCTATCTACAATATTTGGACTAGAGAAAGTTATCTCTTTATTTTCTATCCCATTTTTTACTAAGAACTCCTCTATTTTTTTATTGTTCTTATCAAGTAGGCTGTAAAGTTCTTCTATAGAATTGGTCGCAATTTGATATTGAATCGGCCATATCACAATATCAGCTTCAAACTCTTTTTCACTTAAACCTTTTACTTTTACGATCCTATCATATTGCTTATACTCAACTACAGCACTAGTCAAAAAATACCCCAAAGAGCTTAATCCTAAAAATATAAATATCCCCAAAATAAAAAAATTGATTTTATTTGTTTGCATCTTTTATCCTTTTTTATATCTTTAGAATTATACCAAATAGTTATTGACTAACTAAAAATTAATAAAAAACCTACCCTATTTTTGATAATATACACTATGCTAAATATTCATGACATAAAGCCTTTAGAAGAGATACCAGACTATTCTATCTATATTTTTTATGGTATGATAGTATTTTTTACAGGGATAATACTTCTTTTACTTTATATGCTATTTACTTATATTCAAAAAAAAAGAAACTCTCCTGAAAAAAACCACTTGAGACTTTTGCAAAATATCGATTTCTCAGATCCTAAATCATCTGCATATACCATTTCAAAATATGGAGCATTATTAGCAAAAGATGATAGACAACTCACACTTTTAATGGAGCTTAATCAACAACTTGAAAGCTATAAATATAAAAAAGAAGTACCAAAACAAGTTGATAAAAAAACACAAACTCTTTATGAGACATTTATGGATAGTTTAGATGTTTGATGCTTTGTCTATGATAACCTTCGAGTATCCATATGTTTTGTTACTTTTAGTTCTATTTATATTTTGTGCTAGATTTTGTAAAGCAAAAACAAATGCTCTATATATTCCTCACCTTCATATTTTTAGTGAACTTCAATCACAAAAAGGATCGTGGTTGAATCTTTTAAAATGGATTACCATATCATTTGCAATTATAGCTTTAGCATCTCCTATAAAAGAGTTTGATGTTATCAATAAAAAAAGTGAAGGTATCGATATGATACTCTCTTTAGATACAAGTGGTTCTATGAGACAAATAGGTTTCAACCTTCAAAACCCTACACAAAATAGATGGGAAGTAGTAAGTGAGATACTAAAAGATTTTATCGCTACAAGGAAAGCAGACAATATCGGAATCGTAGTATTTGGATCAAGTGTTATGACAGCTTCTCCACTTAGCTATGATAAAAGAGCTCAAGAACGTATAATCAATTCACTGAACATTGGAATAGTAGGAGATAAAACGGCATTGTTAGATAGTATCGCAAGTTCTATCAATATCTTAAAAGAGAGAAGTTCAAAATCAAAGATAATCATTGCTCTAACCGATGGAGATGATACAGCAAGTTCTATCCCACTATCAGTTATCACTCGGTTAGCAAAAAAGTATCAAATAAAGATATATACTATAGCAATAGGTGCAACAAATCGTTTCATGATGAATGAACTCTCGTCTAAAAGTGGAGGGGAAAGCTTTATAGCATTAAGTGAGCAAGATCTCAAAGAGGTTTATAAAACGATCAATACTTTAGAAAAAAGTGAACTTGATCAAAACAAAATAATCATCAAAGAATATCTTTTCTTTTATCCTTTGATGATATCATTTTTAAGCCTATTGATCTTTATCTTTTTAAAGAACAGACGATACAACTAATTACTTGGCCTTAAAGCGAATATCTCTTTTGTAGTCTCTAAGACCTCATCTCCATCAGAGCTTTTTGAAAGCTCCTTTAGGCGAACTGTAGGAGTATGCAAAAATTCATTCATTACCGTTTGACACAACTTTTTGATGTTCTCTTCATCCTCTTTTTTTATAAAATGCTTTTTGATAGCATTTTGAATCTTCTTTTCAATGATAGAATCACTTCTAAATCGTATATCTTTTATAACTGGCTCTACACTCAAGGTATTAAGCCATAAGAAAAACTCTGAAGTCATTTGTCCTACGATTGAGAAAGCCTCTTTTGCTTGCTCACTTCGAAGTTCCATATTCTCATCAACGATACATTGAAGATCATCTACACTATAAATATTTACTCCCTCTATCTCCATATTTTCAATATCTCTTGGAAGTGCAATATCAAACCAATTTCTAGTTTCACAGAACTCTTTTACCATCTCTTGTTTGATTATTGGATATGGGGCTGCTGTTGCTGTTATCATAAGTCTCATTGAGTTTAAAAGATCTTCAAGCTCTTCATAAGGTCGAACTTCTATTTGATCATGGGAATACTCTGCCCCATTTCCATCACTGATAATAGAATGAGCTAAAATCCTTGCTTTTTTGATATTTCTTGAACAAATAACTACATCAAACCCATAACGCAACAGATGTCTACAAGCAAGTTCACTCATCTCACCTGCACCAATAACAAGAGCTCTTACCCCTTCACTCTCTTCATATATCTTTTTAGCTTGTGATACAGCAGTTGAAGCCACTGAGACTGATCCGCTTCCTAGCTGAGTTGCATTTCGTACCCTCGCAGCACATTTAAAAGCATAATGAAGTACCCGAGATAGCCCTTGTCCACAAAAGTCCTTTTCAATAGAGAACTTAAAAGCATCTTTTAGCTGTCCTGCGATTTGTGTTTCCCCTACAACTAAACTGTCAAGTGAAGAGGCTACAGTAAAGATATGATGAATCGCACTTTCTTCCTCATATGTGTCTACAAGTTCTTCAAGCTCTTTTTCATCCATCCCTGAATGTTCACAAAAACATTTCAAAGAATATTCACTTGCTTCTCTTTGTCTTTCAACACTTAAGATAAGCTCAATTCTATTACAAGTAGAAAGAAGTATACCCTCATAGATATCATCACATTTAGATATG